>Ga0073908_1000095_pt1 | contig 131153 bp, 115 predicted proteins | sample MucameincwithD2O_FD_65484 | JGI IMG/M metagenome (GOLD analysis project Ga0073908, IMG submission 65484) | Mouse cecum microbial communities from Vienna, Austria - Mucus amended microcosms incubated with D2O | ecosystem: Host-associated > Mammals > Digestive system > Large intestine > Cecum... | reverse complement strand
AGACTGAGGAGAAACGGAATCTGTCGAACTGAGTTCCCCGCGCGAGCGGGGTTGAACCGAGAAGTAGTATCTGAAGGAGTCATCTTCAAACGAGTTCCCCGCGCGAGCGGGGTTGAACCGACTCTGAGGGTCAGTGGAGCGCAATTTGCCAGGAGTTCCCCGCGCGAGCGGGGTTGAACCGGGCTCCGCCAGTACTCATAGCGCCGGAATACTGAGTTCCCCGCGCGAGCGGGGTTGAACCGGAAAGGTTGAACGGGGGCGCACTGGAAACTCGGAGTTCCCCGCGCGAGCGGGGTTGAACCGCGGGGGGAGAATGCCTAAATCTCTCAGCATGTGAGTTCCCCGCGCGAGCGGGGTTGAACCGAAATCATAAAATTAACAGCATCAATAGAAATAGAGTTCCCCGCGCGAGCGGGGTTGAACCGCAGCTTGAAATTGCTCATATCATCGGGACCATGAGTTCCCCGCGCGAGCGGGGTTGAACCATGTGGGGCGTTCTTCTCATATGTTGGGATGGCGAGTTCCCCGCGCGAGCGGGGTTGAACCGACCAACGGGAAAATTCTTTATAGCGAGTAATGGAGTTCCCCGCGCGAGCGGGGTTGAACCGTAGAACAGGGGCGCACTGGAAACTCGCCCCTGTGAGTTCCCCGCGCGAGCGGGGTTGAACCGACGCTGGCGGGGTTAGAACCAAGGAAGGTAATAGAGTTCCCCGCGCGAGCGGGGTTGAACCGTATTGCAAACTCCTCAGGATGTTCCAGGGCCAGAGTTCCCCGCGCGAGCGGGGTTGAACCGGAAATAATCGCTGAACGGAAGCGCAGGTATCAGAGTTCCCCGCGCGAGCGGGGTTGAACCGTATTGCAAACTCCTCAGGATGTTCCAGGGCCAGAGTTCCCCGCGCGAGCGGGGTTGAACCGGTTATATCTGGAGTACCAAGTTTAGTTTTTCTGAGTTCCCCGCGCGAGCGGGGTTGAACCGGGGATTGTGACAACTAAAACTTCGTTTAGTTGGAGTTCCCCGCGCGAGCGGGGTTGAACCGACATACATTGCCGCCAATGGTGGTCTGCCGATGAGTTCCCCGCGCGAGCGGGGTTGAACCGACATACATTGCCGCCAATGGTGGTCTGCCGATGAGTTCCCCGCGCGAGCGGGGTTGAACCGGGGAATAATCTCGCCTGACTATGAACAGGTGTGAGTTCCCCGCGCGAGCGGGGTATATCTTATTTATCCTAGAAACGCAATGCCACAGTCGCAGAATCATCGAAGACTGTTTAACTACATACGGTAGCGCAGTCGTGAAAAAAACTAGTTCTCAACATCTAGAGAGAGCGGGCGGTAATCGGAATACCGACAAGAGGTTCTAATCTGATCGATTCAAAATCGTCTACTCTGGAAAGCTAAACGTTAAACGAGCTCACTAAAAAGAAAACCCGCCTCAAAATGATTGGCGGGTTGGATGTCTAAGGCGTAATCGGATTAGCCGACTTTGTCCAGAACCAGTTTTGTCAGAACTTCAACGCCGTTGCGCAGAGATTCCGGATTCATGGTCATGGTCGGGTTGTGCAGACCCGGTGTAACACCTGTGCCGACGCCAATGTAAGCAGCGTGGATGGAGGGTTTCTTCTGAACGAAATAGTGGAAGTCTTCGCCGCCGCCACCGCAGTCTTTAGCGAGTTTTTCTTCACCAAGGACTTCTTTAATCGTTTCTCGAACTTCTGTAACGAGATCCTCGTCATATTCCGCAGCAGGGATAACGCCGCCCGGGAAGGAGATTTCGCAGGTGCAGCCGACGCAGGCGCAGGCGTTTGTGATCGCGACCTTGAGTTTTTCAAGAAGCTCATCCATTGTCGCATTGTCCTGAGCACGGATGTCTAAGCACATACGGCCTTTATCCGGAATGATGTTGCTCGCTGTGGAACGGCAGTCGAGGGTTGTCACTTTAGCCGACCAGGCCTTATTCGGGTTGACCCAGAGGGAGTTCACCGCGTTAGTGGCCAGAACCGCAGCTTCTGCAACACTCTTGCCAAGATGCGGACGGGAGGCGTGAGCGACCTCACCGTGGATATCAACCCAGCAGAATGTGCTCGCTGTGTGGCGAACCGCTGCGCAGACTGTACCGTCGGGAATGTCCTGAATCGGACGAACGTGAGCGCTGAAAGCGTAGTCGACGTCATCAAGGACACCGTCTTCGATGCACTTAAGCGCACCAAAAAGTGTTTCCTCAGCCGGTTGGAAGAGTAGTTTTACACGGCCTTTCTTAACATTTCCAACGAGACGAGCAGCTGTGGCAAGACCCATAGCAGTGTGGGAGTCGTGGCCGCAGGCGTGAATGCAGACGTCTTTGCCGTCGATTTTGAAGGGCAGCGCGTCCATGTCGGCACGCAACATCACTGTGGGGCCGGGCTCTGTACCGTCGATGTAGGCCACAACGCCTGTACCGCCGACATTGCGGATTGGTTTAAGGCCAAGTTCGGTCAGTTTGGCAGCAACATAATCGCTGGTCTTCTTCTCCTGAAAGCCAAGCTCCGGAATTTCGTGGAGCTCAGTTCTCATGGAAACGACATCAAAATCATTAGGTTTCATGAAATCTCCTTTATTCAGATTTATTGACTGAGTCTTGTGTTTTTGTATCCTCTTTTCTGCGATTGGACCCCGCTGTCATATTAAAGCGGAAGAAGCGGCATTCAAGAGGGCCGTTGAAAAATACGATTTTTCTGGATTCGGACAGACGCATCTGTCTCGGAAGCATTCGGTCACTGGTCAGCATCCAAACCGTCCAGCCTGAGAAATGATGCTTCAGGTTGTCTGCGACGTCTTTCATCATGGAGGCGACACTGGCGGATTTCGGATTCGATTGTTCGCCATAAGGCGGATTGGCAACGATCAGTCCGGGTGTCTCTGATGAGGGAAGCACTTCGCGCGCGTCACAGGCTGAGAAACGAAGTTTGCCTTCAGAGAGCCAGCGGCCAAGTCCCGCTAGTTCGGCATTTTTTCCTGCACGATCGACAATCAGCGTGGAAATATCGCTTCCAGAGATATTGACGTCAGCATCCCAGTTAACAGCCATTCGGGCTTCTTTCTTCATCTGCTGCCAAGCGTTGGAATCAAAACCGACAAACTTCTCAAAACCGAAGCGGCGGTTAATGCCCGGAGCAATATTGGCGGCGATCGTCGCAGCCTCGATTAGAATGGTCCCCGAGCCGCAGAACGGATCCTGAAGCGCAATAGAGGGCTCCCAGCCGGCGAGACCGAGAAGGCCTGCGGCAAGGTTTTCTTTAAGGGGAGCTTCGCCTTTGGCTTCACGCCATCCGCGCTTAAAGAGCGACTCGCCGGATGTGTCAAGATAGACGATGCAGCTTTTTTCATTCAGATGGACATAGATCTGGATGTCCGGATTGTGCTTATCTACGTCAGGGCGTTCGCCGTCCTGGTCCGTGAAGTAGTCACAGACGGCGTCTTTTACGCGCAGCGTTGCGAAATTCAGGCTTCTAAGCGGGGAGTGACGTGCAGAAACTTCCACTTTGATGGAATTTCGTGATTTAAAGTACTGCTCCCACTTGATCGCCTTTACCTGACGATAGATGTCGTCTTCACTGCGGTAAGGCGATTCGGAAAGTTTAAGGAGAATGCGGGACGCATAACGCGTCCAGAGATTCACCTTCATCATTTGGTTCATTTCCGCGCCAAACCAGCATCCGCCTTTTTGTACACGGAATTTTTCAATACCAAGTTTCTTGAGCTCTTCAGCGAAGAGTTCTTCCAGTGATAACGGAATGACCGCGTAAAACGGTTTCAATAGTGTATTCACGAGACTTCTCAATAAGACTTTGACGAGATTTTAAGCTTTCCCGCCAAGAAAAAAATTAGTAGGAACACTTGCAGAATAAGAATTATTTTCTTAATTCGCCGTGTCCGTAAACAACATATTTCAAACTTGTCAGACCTTCGATTCCAACCGGGCCTCTGGCGTGAATCTTGTCAGTTGAAATACCGATTTCCGCACCGAGACCGTATTCAAAACCATCGGCAAATCGAGTCGAGGTATTCAGCATCACGCTTGAGGAATCCACCTCACGCAGGAATTTTTCCGAGTGCTGAAGGTTGTTGGTAATAATGGCGTCGGTGTGGTGTGAGCCGTAGGTGTTGATGTGCGCGATCGCTTCATCAATATTCCTGACGACCTTTACCGAGAGAATTGGCGCGTTGTATTCGGTACTCCAGTCCTCTTCTGCTGCGTCCTTGATGCCGGTGAGGCCTTTGGCGTTCAGAATAGACTTGGACTGAGGGTCACAGCGCAGTTCAACATTCTTCTTCAGATACAGCGCGCACATGACAGGCAGGAACTCCTGCGCGACGGACTCGTTCACAAGCAGCGTTTCCATCGCGTTGCAGGGCGAATAGCGCTGAGTTTTAGCGTTGTCGCAGACTTTTACGGCAAGCGACAGATCAGCGGTTTCGTCGACATAGGTGTGGCAGATGCCTTCGAGGTGCTTGATCATCGGCACGGTCGCTTCGCTCATCAGGCGAGAAATCAGACCTTTGCCGCCTCTCGGGATTAAAACATCCACATAGTGGCGGCAGCGAATTAATTCACCAACCAGATCGCGGTCCGGATCGGCAATGATCTGAACTGTGTCTGAGGGAAGTCCGCAGGCTTGAAGCGCCTGGGCGATCAAAGAAGCTAAAAAGGCGTTGGAGTGCTTGGCGTCAGAGCCGCCTCTGAGGATTGCGGCGTTGCCGCTCTTGATACAGAGCGCGGTGGCGTCAATGGTCACGTTCGGACGGGATTCATAAATAATCGCCACAACGCCGAGCGGTGTGCGCATTCTGCCCACTTCAATGCCGGAGGGCTGAGGACGGATGTCGACAACTTCGCCGATCGGGTCTCTGAGCGAGGCGATTTGGCGAAGTCCTTCAACCATCTGAACGACGACTTTATCTGTGATCGCAAGACGATCAAGAAAAGCGTCGGAGAGACCGGCCTTTGCGCCTGCATCCAAATCCAGCGCGTTGGCCTTCATCAGATCTTCCAAATTGTCGCCGAGAAGGTCCGCCAATTTGAGAAGGACAGCGTTTTTCTGCTGGGTAGACGCGTTTGCGATTTGGAAAGAAGCGGCTTTAGCCGCCCTTCCGATGACCGCGATTTTATCTGCGGCGCTAAGTGTCTCGGTCATATTAATTACCTCTTTTTAGCGGCGAGCAGCAGGCAGGCGGCTTTCAGCTCCTGCCAGGCGTTTCCGTCGCTTTTTTCTACAAATAGGCCTTTGCTGAGACGATCGACCTCGCTCAGGCGATGCAGTATCAGCTCAAGCCGTTTCAGAGTGGTTCGCCCTGCAGCTTTCTTCAGCGCGAAAATGTGGTTGCTGTCGATGCCGAAGCTAGAAAATTTCCGACCCTGCTTGTGGAGAATCATTCGGCGTACATCGTCGGAGAGCCGCCAAAGGAAGGAGGGAATCTGAGTGTTTTCCGCTTCGAGTGAATCGATAATTTTAGAAACTCTGCCCGCGTCGCCCTCGAGGAACGCGATAAAAAGAGTTTCCTGATCAAAACGCGAAACATCGGAGACGGCGTCGATCACATCATTGAGATCGATTTCCGGTTTTTGGCAGAGCAGTGTGAGTTTCTGGATTTCCTGTAGTGTCGCAAGCAGGTTGCCCTCGGTTTTTTCCGCGATAAAGTCCGCGGCTTCTGCTGAGAGCGCCTGGCCGCTGACAGCCTGAATCCGTTCGGTGATCCAAAGAGGAAGCCGATTTCTCGGGATCGGCTCCGCGCTGATTAATTTCGCATTATTTTTAAGCGCAATGAACCAGTCTTTCTTCTCGGTTGTCCAATCGTATTGCAGAAGGCTGACGACCACGATTTTGGTCTCATCGGCCGCCTTAATCATTGCCTTTACCGCCTCAGGGCCGTTTCGGCCGATTGTGGAGCGGGGAAAGGTGACTTCGATGAGGGATTTTTCTCCGAAGAGCGACATATCGCCGAGCGCCTCGTAGAGTTCGGAGTAATCGGCATTGCCTTCAAACGAGAATGACTTGCGTTCGGTATATCCGTTTGCGAAAGCCGCGCGCCGAATGGAATCCTGAGCCTCGATCGCAAGCAGCGGTTCGTCTCCTAAAATAAACCAAAGCGGCGGCAAAGCGCCGCCGGCTTTCGATTTAAGTAGTTGATCGACAGAATTTCTGACGGCCATTATTTTTTGGTTTCCGTTGCGAGTCGGAACTGTTCCTCAGAGATATGCGCCATCCGCGCCACCATCTGATGGATCAGGACCTGCTGCATTTCTTCATAGAGCAGGCGCTCTTCGTTGGCGATACCGTTGTAGTCGCTTTCGTCTTTAATCAGTTCGCGAGTCGCGTAGATCTGAGTTGCGGGCAGGATCTCATTGCCGTTTTGCGCGACGACACGGAAGGTATTTGTTAAGCGCAGGCTGTAGATACGTCCCCGGCCTTCCGAGTTGTATGCGAGCACCGCGGTTCCCCTGTTCTGTCCGAGGAATTCAAAAATCGCTTCCGCTTCATCACGGACCTTGACGACCTTCACATTCGTCTGGGCTTCAATGTTGCGACGGATTGTCGCCGCGATCAAAGAATTCTCGCCCATTGCGATGTAGAGCGTTGAAAAGGGCAGCGTCTGTCTGCCTCTGAGATGCCAGCCGCAGCCGGAGAGCGTGAAGAGACCCGCCGCGCCCGCGGCGATAAAGGCTCTTCTGCTGAGTGCAGCCGAGTGTGAGGATTCTGTTCGTATTTTAGCCAAAATTAAACCTTCGGTTAAGACGGGCCGGGCCGGTATCGACCGGCTCGGCCGCGCTGCGGGTTAAACGACGATATTCACCAGTTTGTTGGGAACAACAATGATCTTGCGCGCGGGTTTGCTGTCCATGAAGCGCTGTGCGTCAGGATTGGCAAGGGCCGCAGCTTCGACTGTCGCTTTGTCGGAGCCTGCAGGAACATTGATTTCTCCGCGCAGTTTACCGTTGATCTGGATCACGTATTTGATCTCATCGGCAATCAGCGCGTTGGTATCCACTTCCGGAACCGATGCGTCAAGGATAGAGGTGCCGATACGATCCTGATAACCGAGATCTTCGAAGAGCTGAGCTGTAATATGCGGAGCGATCGGGTAGAGGGTTCTCAGAAGAACGGAGAAGCATTCATTAATGACCGCTTTCGTTCCCTTGGCGTCTCTCTTTTTGATGCCTTCAAGCGTATTGAGCATCTTCATTGCGGCGGAGACCACGGTGTTGTACTGCATGCGGTCCAAATCGAAGAGAGCCTGTTTGAGCGAAGTATAGATATCGCGTCTGACAGCTTTATCTTCGTGGGACAGCTCGTTCACATTCAGCGGAATGTTTTCCGCGATGATGTCTCTGCAGCTGTAGCCGAAATTCCAAAGTCTGCGCATGAATCGGAACGTTCCTTCGGCGCCGGAATTGCTCCATGCGGCGCTCTGATCGGGAGGTCCTGCAAACATAACGAAGGCTCGGGCGGTATCGGCACCGTATTTGCCGATAATGACGGAGGGTTCCACGACGTTGTTCTTAGACTTGGACATCTTTTCGATGCCGCCGCTGATAACGGGCAGACCGTCTTCTTTGGCTGTAATCTTAATCGGGCGTCCCTTCGGGTCGTATTCAATATCGAGCTCGCTCGGATAGAACCAGCGCTTTCCTCCGCCCGGAAGTTCGCGATAGTAGCATTCGGAGGTGAGCATACCCTGAGTAAAGAGGCGCTTAAACGGCTCGTCGAACTTCACGAGACCGAGATCGCGCATGACCTTTGTCCAGAAGCGCGCGTAGAGCAGGTGCAGAACCGCGTGTTCGATACCGCCGATGTACTGATCCATCGGCATCCAGTAATCGTTGCGTTCATCGACCATACCGGTTTCGCAGTCCGGTGAGCAGTAGCGCATGTAATACCAGCTGGAATCCACGAAGGTATCCATGGTGTCGGTTTCTCGTTTCGCTTCAGCGCCGCACTTCGGGCAGGTGCACTTGAGGAATCTTTCGTCCTTATCGAGCGGATTGCCTGAGCCGTCAGGAATCAGGTCGTCCGGCAGAATAACCGGGAGATCTTTTTCCGGAACCGGAACGGGGCCGCAGTGCGGACAGTTAATGATCGGGATCGGAGTGCCCCAGTAGCGCTGACGGGAGATGCCCCAGTCGCGCAGACGGTACTGAACTTCAAGTCGGCCGAGTCCGAGCGCCTCGAGATCTTTAGCGACCGCTTCTCTGGCTTCTTCAAAATTCAGTCCGTTGTACTTGCCGGAGTTGATGCAGTAGGTGCCTTCCTTATCTGCATACCAATCGTGCCAGACGGTATTGTCGTACTCATGGTCTTCTTTAGCGATGACCTGTGTGATGGGCAGACCGTACTTGAGCGCGAAAGCGAAATCGCGTTCGTCATGAGACGGTACGCCCATGACAGCGCCTTCGCCGTAGGACATCAGGACGTAGTTGCCGATCCAGACTTCAACCGGTTCTCCGGTGAGCGGATGCTTCACAAAGAACCCGGTTCTGACGCCTTTCTTTTCCATTGAAGCCATATCGGCTTCGGAGACAGGGCCTTTGCGGCATTCTTCAATAAAGGCCTGCAGTTCGGGTTTGTCTTTTGCGAGTCTTTCCGCAAGCGGGTGTTCCGCGGCGATTGCGGCAAAGGTGACGCCCATGATGGTATCGGGGCGGGTGGTGTAGACACGGAGTTCTTTCTTTTCGCCGTCGATTTCATAGGGGAATGCGAAATTGACGCCGTAGGATTTTCCGATCCAATGTTCCTGCATACGGCGGACCTGTTCCGGCCAGCCCTCGAGTTGATCGAGGTCCTTGAGCAGTTCTTCGGCGTACTGAGTGATACCGAGGTAATAGCCCGGGATTTCACGCTTTTCCACCGGAGCGCCGCTTCGCCAGCCTTTTCCGTCGATCACCTGTTCGTTGGCGAGTACGGTATGGTCAACCGGGTCCCAGTTAACGATCTGAGTCTTGCGGTATGCGATGCCTTTTTCGAGCATCTTGAGGAACATCCACTGATTCCAGCGGTAGTAATCGGGCTTGCAGGTGGTCACTTCACGGGACCAGTCAAAAGCGAGGCCGAGCGGCTCCATCTGCGACTTCATATCCGCGATGTTGCTGAAGGTCCATTTGGAGGGCGCGACTTTTTTAGCAATCGCGGCGTTCTCAGCGGGCAGGCCGAAGGAGTCCCAGCCCATCGGGGTCATGACGTTCATACCGCGCATACGCAGATAGCGGTACATGACGTCATTTAACGTGTAGTTACGGACGTGTCCCATGTGCAGCTTGCCGCTAGGGTAAGGAAGCATGGAGCAGACGTAGAATTTTTTCTTAGGTTTGCCGTTGGCGTCTAATGCGTTTTCAACCGCTCGATAGACATCGTTCTTGCGCCAATGGGCTTGTTGTACGGATTCAACCTCCGCGGGATCGTATGTTTCTCTCATGAGACTCATTAACTTGTCGAACTAGAAAATGAGTCAATTATAGGTTATCCGTCTCGTCCATAGAGGACTTGCGAAGTCAAAGAAGCGTGTGCCTCTAATATATAGATACCGCTCGTTACATACCCGGAAAAATGGTTCCTCAGCGCGGAATTCAGGGCTAAGCGTAAAACTTGCGCGTCTTTCTCAAGGCAGTCTTCAGAATCGTTTGCTAGACTTTCGCATCTTTAAAAAAGAAGAAACGATATGAATGATCTCTTAGACTCTTTGAATCCGGAGCAAAAAGCTGCGGTGACGCTCGGTGAAAAATCAGCTTTGATTTTAGCGGGCGCCGGATCCGGGAAGACGCGTGTTCTGACGAGCCGAATTGCTTATCTGCTTCAGTCGGACATGGCTTATCCCAGTGAGATATTAGCGGTGACTTTTACCAACAAAGCCGCCAAAGAGATGCTGACGCGTTTATCGACCATGATGCCGGTGAATGTGCGCGCGATGTGGGTCGGTACCTTCCATGGGCTGTGCAACCGCATGCTGCGTCTGCACCACAATGAAGCGGGGCTGCCGGCTTCGTTCGCGATTCTTGATCAGAGTGATCAGCTTTCCGCGGTGAAGCGCATTATGAAGGCCAACGGCATTTCCGATGAAGAATTCAAGCCGAGAGAAGTCCAGAACTATATCAACCGTTGTAAAGAAGAAGGGCTCAGAGCCAAAGACGCGCCCATTAATTTCCAGCGCGGCTCTGCCTTTAGAGAGATCTATGACTTATATGAAAAGATTCTGGTTCGTGAAGGCGCCTGTGATTTCGCGGAGCTGCTTTTAAGAAGTTACGAACTTCTTAAAAACCATCCGCTGATTCTTGAGCACTATCAGAATCGGTTCCATTTCATTTTGATTGACGAGTTCCAAGACACCAACAAGCTTCAGTATCGCTGGATCAAGCTGCTTTCCGGCATTGGTGAGCCCGGGCGTCGTCCCAACAGTGTATTTGCGGTCGGCGACGATGATCAGTCGATTTACGCGTTCCGAGGCGCCAATGTCGGCAACATGCAGGACTTTGTGCGTGAGTTCAAAATCGGAGAGCCGATTCGCTTGGAACAGAACTATCGTTCGCAGGGAAATATTCTGGACGCGGCCAACGGTCTGATCGCCAACAATTCTCAGCGACTGGGCAAGAAGCTTTGGACAGAGGCCGGTGAAGGCGACAAAGTCCGGGTGTATTCCGCGCCTTCAGACGTGGATGAAGCCGCTTACGTGGTGGATACGGTAAAAGAGTATGCGGATTTAGGGACGCCCTATAAAGAGATGGCGATCCTTTATCGTTCAAACGCGCAGTCACGTGTTTTGGAAGCCGAGTTTACGCGCCGGGGCATTCCCTATAGTGTGTACGGCGGCCTCCGATTCTTCGATCGAGCGGAAATTAAGAACGCGATTTCATATATGCGTTTAGCGGAAAACACCGCGGATGACTCCGCTTTTCTGCGCGTTGTTAATCTGCCCGCCCGCGGAATCGGTGCCAAGACCATTGAAACCCTGATTAACTTTGCAGGCGACAACGGCATTTCTCTGTATGACGCCTGCGGTTATGCCAAAGGGGCGGCCGCGGCCAAGCTGGAAGTTTTCCGCGCCATTATTGAGGATCTGCGCGAGAAGAAGGACGAGCTGCCTTTATCGAAGTTTGTCGACTATACGGTAGAGAAGAGCGGACTGAAGGAAATGTATGAGCTTGATCCTAACGGTTCTGAGCGCCTAGAGAATCTGCGCGAGCTGACGTCAGCGGCGACCGGTTATGTGGATGCCGAAGCGATTGATGAAGAAGATGAAGAGGAGAGTGTTCGCGACGAGAATATGACTGCGCTTCAGGGCTTTTTATCGCACGCCAGTCTGGAAGCCGGAGAAAATCAGGCCAAAGCGGATCAGGACGCGGTTCAGCTGATGACGGTTCACGCATCCAAGGGTTTGGAATTTAATCTGGTTTTCATTACCGGCCTGGAAGACGGACTGTTCCCGCACGGGAACTCGATGGGCAGCAATAAGGATCTGGAGGAAGAGCGCAGACTGATGTATGTCGCGATCACACGCGCAAGAAAGAATCTGTACATCACGCTTGCCGAGCGTCGGATGCTGCACGGAACGACCCGATATTCTTCTCAGAGCATGTTCCTTAGGGAGCTGCCTGAAGAGAATCTCAAGTGGCTTTCCAAACCCGGGTATACCGACTCGGATGATTCTGACGACTACAGCAGCAGCGGATCCGGTTATGGTTTTGCGCGCGGAAGCAAGTTTAGCCGTCGCGGAAGCAGCGATTGGTCAAATAATAATTACCGCGAATCAGGACGCACTTACAATTCCAATATGCCTGAATGGGCAAAAGGCATACTTGGCGGAAAATTAGAAAAACAGCAAGAGAATAAAATACGAGCAAAAATCGACAATGGTTCTCCATATAAATCCGGTGATCGTCTGCTTCATGAAAAATTTGGAGCGGGAACCGTGCTCAGTACAAAAGGAGCAGGGGAGGAGTTAGTCCTTCAAATTAAGTTCGACAGCTCAGGTGTAAAAGACCTTTTATATCGTATTGCGAAGAAAAAGATATCGGACCTTTAAGTTGTAAAAATCCAGTTATTAGACGGCTTCTTGAATTAAATCAAGAAGTCATTTTTATTTATCTTGATTACTGCTCAAAGTAAAAAAAGAAGCATAGAACGTCGTTTAAGTTCACGTTGTGTAAATAAATTGTTACTAGATAAATCATTATATCTATAAGAAACAAATGATGTATACGAAGTCTTAGCATGGAAAGAATAGTGATAGATATAATGTCTACATAATTGCTAAAGTTAAAGTAAAACTTTAACTTGATGTACTCTGTTATATCTATTTGAAAACATTAGAAATAATTTGTATAAATCAGCTAAAGCACAATTGATGACTAAATGTAAATATATGTTATATTTGTATCGTTGGTTGTTATAGTCGCATATCTATAAAATACTTCACTAATACGAGTAAAATTTTATAAAATTATGTAAATTAAATAGATATACAGTTTAGAAATTTTTAACTAATCTAGTATTTTTATAAGATAATAATGAATATTTATTTAGAAAAATTATAATTATGTTATCTTATTGTTTATAGATAAATGTAGTTCTTTATGTTTAGTATTTATTGAATAACTATGAAAGCAGGATGCTGATGATGTAAACAAGAAGATAATGATTTGTACAATAGATATAAATATTAGCTGTATATTCTGTCTCATTACTATTATTTCAATATTGATTGAACTATTTCATATCAATTTATTTAATTATATAAATCAAAATTTCTATCTGTTGTATGGATAAATTTCTATTAATCTGAACAGGATAATTTATTAATCAAGATCTATATGATGAAAATCGTTTATCTACTCTGTAATTGAATGATCGAATTATTTAGATGCGGTTATTATGATATTTAGATTTCAGCGCGAGATGAGGCTGACTAAGAATAGTTGAAGAACACGAGTCCCCTCATGATAGATTTTTGATTTTGAAGCTGACTCATCGGCTGATGATGCGACTGTGATGTCCGCTCAGAATATAGTCAGGATTTTCTCATGGCCGGCGTCGACCGTCACTGTTCTCTGAACCGCTGACTTAATATGTCATTGATCTAAGCCGGCTGATAGCATGAAGGCGTTATTCTTCCGCAGGCTCTTTTTTAAGAGACTTGCGCTGTCTTCCGGGCGTGCCCTTCTGGTAAAGCGGAATAAACGGTGTAATCGCTGTCGGCAGCGGCGTAAACGAGTAATTGTCGCTTTCAAGCAGCTCTATCAAACGTTTGTTGTAAAAGACTCGATCGCGGCCGTCCTCGGTTCTGGACAGAATATTGGCGTGCGCTAAGTCATTGAGAATGTGACTTGCGACCTGTCTGCGTGTATTGATGTAGCTCGAAAGCTCACCGGTTCGGCAGGCCGGATGCATAAATATGGCCGGTAGGAAAGCAATGTGCGATGACAGACCGATATTCTTCAGATAGTCTTCCGTCTGATTGTATAAACGGTCAATACTGCGCAGCAGTTCAATACTCATCGAGGTCGCTTTCAGCAGTGTGCGAAGCATGTACTGAAGATATGGCGACCACTGACGCGTGCGCAAACCGTAAAGCCTTTCCTCAATTCCAAAATGCGCATTGGTGACGAGCGCTTTGCCAAGCTGAATGCAGGGCGCTGGGGAATTAAGATCGCGGCCCATGAGCGAAAGCTGCAGAAGAATCTGACCGATTCGTTCATTGTGACGGCTAAGCGGCGCAATCGCCATGAAATACAGATTGCACAGAAGCGAATGCACTAGCGGGTCGAGATCGTTCGGTGTGCGGCAGTAATTATCCCAGCGAACCAGTTCAAACTGAACCGCTTTACTGTCCGGGAATGTGTCCGGAGCTAAAAGACGCTCGCCGATGTCTTTATTCTGTCGCCACGTAATTTGGTCCGCCGGAAACTGGTTTGCGATCTGAATGATGGTTTTAACAGAAACCGGAGAGAAGGGCGCAGACTCCGCTCCGACGGTAAGCGCTTTAACATAATCGTCGAGAAGCACCAAAGACTCTACACCCGGATTCGGGACGATCTCCGAAAGAAAATAATCACTCAGGGAGACTTGATGATCCCGCTTCATGAGCTGATTCTTTGCCTCAACAATCGTCATCAGTCTTGATGAAGTTTCAGGGATGCGCGAAGTGGAAAAGCTGTATCTGAAATCGGAGAGTTCGCGGACAACTTTAAGGCATGTTTTTAGAATAAGTTCATTCTCCAACCCTTCCGAATTGGAGGGCGGCGGAAGACTTATCGTACCTTGAGAGGCCGCTTGTCTAATCTCTTGAAAGTGCATAGGTCCCGATTAGTTATGTTTCTATGTGTTTTTAAGTTTGGTATTGTAATTCAACCCGAGAATTAGTGGTTTGCTTCATCGCCTGAGCTTCAAAGCTCAGAGTCTCAGTCGCTCTCAAATTACCTTGTTGCAATTTGATAACATGCGAAAAAAAAACATGCTCATTTCGGCCGGAAAAAGTTTTATTATTCCGGTGTCGAAACCGGAGGATGACGTGAACAAACTTGGTACCAGACATCGTTTTCAGAAATTTGCGCCGCACAACATTACGCTTTCTTTAGAAGGCGCCCGCAGACGCTCGCTCTTCATGCTCGGCTATCAGCGTTATCAGACACGCGGAAAGCTCGACACAAGATCGCAGCCCTGGATGCAGGCGGACAAACTGAAAACGGTGATTTAACCTCAAGCTTTTCATCTCAGCAGGAGCCCGATTTATCGGGCTCCTGCTGCATCTGTTACTTAGCCAGACGAGAAAGTGCGAGTTTTGCCAGCACTGTGGAGGCAAGCGGAAGCACTTCGTCATTAAAGTCGAATTTCGGGTTGTGCAGCGGCGTTTTGTGTTCGTCGTCCACGATGCCGATACGGCAGATCGTACCAGGAATCTTTGCCTGATAGCGGCTGAAGTCTTCACTGGACATGTAAGGACCGATGGACGGGTTTACATTCTCTTCTCCCAGCATTTCAGTGACAAGCTTAATGGCGGATTCTGTCATTTCCTTGTCATTATTTACCGACGGAATAAGACGGATGTAGTCAACTTCAGCCGTGAGGCCGTGCGCCAGAGCGATTCCTTCAGCCATTCTGCGGATGGTTGTTTCGCATAAATCTCTGAGCTCGGGAAGAAATGTTCTTACAGTGCCCCCAAGCTGGACTTCTCCCGACACTACATTGTATGTGCCGACCATGCCTGCTGAGAAATAGCAGATAGAAACCACAGCGGATTCAAGCGGATCAACTTTGCGGGAAACGATGGTCTGGAGCGCCTGATAGAGTTCAGAGGCAGCAGGGATAGGGTCTACGCCCTGATGGGGTCTTCCTCCGTGCGTGCCCTTGCCTATCAGTTTGATCGCGAAGCTGTCGGAAGCGGCCTGGATATGTCCGACTTTAAAGCCGATCTGTCCCTTTTTGAGACCCGGTTCATCGTGCGCTCCGATGGTTTCTGCGACCTGATATTTTTCGAGCGCACCGCTGTTGACGATTGCAAGCGCACCCTGACCGGTTTCTTCAGCCGCTTGGAAGACGCAAAGCACGCGTCCCGCAAAATTCCGGTGAGCTGCAAGGTAGGCCGCGGCGCCGAGTAGCCAGGTCTGGTGACCGTCGTGGCCGCAGGCGTGGCAGCGCCCTTCAACTTGAGAAGACCATGGTTTGCCGCCGAAGTCCTTCATCTTGAGCGCATCAATATCGGCACGAAGAGCAACCGTTTTACCCGGCTCGCTGCCTTCAATGAGCGCAAAGAGAGAGCCTTTGCTCGTGGTCGTATCGATGTCTTTTTCCGCAACGCCGTGGCTGAGAAGGAATTCGTGAATTTTGCCAATCGTTCTTTCTGTCTCAAAGCCGCATTCCGGATGAGCGTGAATATCTCGGCGGAACTCTTTCAGCTCGTCATACATTGCTGTGATTTCCGGGAAACAGACGTCTTGTCGGACGGGGTTGTCCATGGGATTCTCCTGATAATGATTAGTTTGTAATATCGAAAGGATAGGCTTGTTGGGTAACCTTTTCAACACTTCGAGGTAATTTGTCAGTTTTTTTGAACAAAAAAAGATTTGCACAAAAATATTTTTTTATGCGGAATTTCCTGAAGATTTGTATTTTTATCGATAAAAAATGATTTTTCTAATACTACTTTTATCTAATACTGATTAAATGGGACGAGATAGAAATTATTTACACACTGATATAACCATGTGAATTTGTTAATTAAACAAACAAATTGAGATAAAAAATAAAAGGTCCCGTTTGGGACCTTTTTATTAAAATTCGGCTAATCGCCGATAATTTCTGCTAGGGAGGTTATTTTGAAATCGTCTGCCGTTTTTCCCTGCAGTTCAGCTTCCTGAAGCCAAACCGGTTTGCGGCCTCTGCCGGCCCAGGTCTGTCCGTTGGGGCCCATATATTTCGGCACAGCCGCTCCCTTGCGCATAATCCGTTTTAAACCGAGTTCGGCGGGCTGGAAATCAAATTTCTTAATAAGGTCTCTGCAGGTATTTAAAGCATCAAGGCGGTCCCTGCGTGAGACTTCTTTAATTCTCTCCTCCAGCGCTTCTCTTTCTTTCAATAAATCGTCTAACTCTGCCATTTTGGTTATCTCGCTCAATTGATTTTATAGCGGAAATATATCACATTTTTTATTAATTATTTTTAAAAATATTTTATTTTTAATTAAATATGTTTAAAAAAGTCTTTTTTGAAAATATTTTTGATAATTGTATAAAAATATCCGTAGATACCCGTTCAGGTGTCTAAAATCGCAAAAATTAACCTGATTTGTTAATCTATTCGGCAATCTGTGTGAACTGTGACTGTCGGAGGAATCTTGAAAAAAACGCTTTTATTAATTGACGGATCCAACTTTATCTTCCGTGCGTACCATGCGGTACCGCCTCTGACGACTTCCGACGGCCGCCCCACAAATGCGATCCGTGGCTTTTTATCCATGCTTCGCGTGTTGATGAAGGATGTGCCGACCGAGTACGTGGCCTGTGTGGTTGATCCGAAGGGAAAGACATTCCGCTCTGACATCTATCCCGAATACAAAGCCAACCGGCCGCCTATGCCGGAAGAATTAGCGGTTCAGATCCCTGTGATTTTTGAAGGCGTGAAAAAGGAAGGGATTCCGTTTCTTCAGGTTCCCGGTATTGAAGCCGACGACACGATCGGTACACTGGCCAAGCGAGCGACCGCCGAAGGCTTCACCGTCGTGATTGCCACAGGTGACAAAGATTATGCCCAGCTTGTTAATGAGGACGTCATCCTTATTAATACAATGGGCAAAGATAATACCTGGATGAACACAGAAGGCGTTATTCAGAAGTTCGGCGTGCCGCCCGACAGGATCATTGACTATCTTGCGCTGATGGGCGACAAGATCGATAACGTACCGGGTGTTCCTAAGTGCGGGGAGAAGACCGCTGTTAAGTGGATCAATGAATATGGTTCGATGGACGGCGTGATTGAGAACGCGGACAAAATTAAAGGCAAGATCGGAGAAAATCTTCGTAATTCACTCGAATTCTTACCGACCGCGCGCGCACTGGTGACGATTAAAACCGACGCGGATTTGTCTGAGGAGGTGCCGACCTTTGAAACGCTCAGGCTGCGGGAACCCAATCGCGAAGAGCTGATGGATTACTACAACAAGCTCGAATTCAGAACCTGGGCTCGCGAGCTGAAAAAATCTTCGGCCGCGGGCGAGGTTAAATCTCTGGACTCTGCTTCTTCAGCCTCTAAACGCGCTGTGGTCGGCGCGGCTCCGATTGAAGGCGAGACGCTGGATCTCTTTGCTTCGGAGTCTCAGGCCGCGCCCGAGCGGAAACTCACGATTATTCAGGATGAGACTCAGGCTAAAGAACTCGCTCAGCATCTAGAAAAGCTCGCAGGTCAGGAAGAGATTTCCATGTATGTGATCAGTGAAGGCGAGGGACAGCAGAGTCTTCAGCCTTTGGGCGCCGCATTCGGCAGAGAAAACGGTGAGAGCTGGTACGTCCCGATAGAAGACGGCATTCTGATGAGTGACGCGATTGCGCCGGAAGTGTTTGGCGATATTTTTAAGAATGTGCTGAATAATCCCAAGCTTGGCAAAGCGGGCTATGACATTAAGCAGACTCGCCATGTTTTTGCCAACGTCGGTCTGACGCTGGAAGGCATGCAGGACGATGTCATGCTTCAGAGTTATGTTTTGGAAGCGCATCGCTCGCACGCGATCGAAAAGCTTGCGATGAACTGGCTTCAGTATGAGCTCGCAGACGAGGAATCTCTTTTAGGCAAAGGAGCCAAGAAGAAGTCTTTCCGTGACGTCGGTACGGAAAAAACAGCTGAGTTTGCTTCTCAAAGGGCTTATGTCATAGCCCGACTGAATCGCCTCTTTAATAAAGCGCTTTCAGACGATAAGAAGCTGGAATCGATTTATCGGGATATTGAACTTCCGATTTCTCTGGTGCTCTTTAAGATGGAGCAGAACGGAGTTTTGATTGACTCCATGCTTCTCAATAAACAAACGGCAGAACTTCAGGCTCAGCTGAAAGAACTGGAAGAGAAGGCTTACGAGGCCGCAGGAGAGACTTTTAAACTTTCGTCTCCGAAGCAGCTGGGCGAAATTCTGTTTGACAAAATGGGCGTCGTGATCGCGGGCTCAAAGCCCAAGAAAACGGCTTCCGGCAACTACTCTACGAGTGAAGAGGTACTTTCCGAGCTTGCGGCGGACTATCCGCTCGCCAAGATCGCACTGGAATACCGTACATTGAGCAAGCTCATGACAACCTATACGGAAAAACTTCCGCATATGGTGGATAAGAAAGATGGCCGCATTCACACGACGTTTGAGCAGGCGGTTGCTGTGACGGGTCGTCTCTCCTCAACAAACCCGAATCTGCAGAACATTCCGATCCGCACAGAGGAAGGACGCAAGGTTAGGGAAGCGTTTATCGCCGCGCCCGGCTGCAAGCTGATCAGTGCGGACTACAGCCAGATTGAGCTGCGTATCATGGCGCATCTTTCTGAGGATCCGGGGCTGGTGGACGCTTTTAAACATAATGCGGATATTCATACGGCCACAGCGGCGGAAGTTTTTGGTAAGGCGCGTGATCAGGTAACGCCGAACGACAGACAAATCGCCAAAGTGATTAACTTTGGTTTGATTTACGGTATGAGCGCTTTCGGGCTTGCGAAGAATCTCGGCATTGATCGTCAGGACGCTAAGAACTACATTACAAAGTACTTTGCGCGTTATCCGGGCGTTCGCGACTATATGGACCGGATTAAAGCGCTGGCCGATCGACAGGGCTATGTTGAAACAGCGCTGGGCAGAAGGCTTTGGCTTCCGGACATGCGTGCGGGCGGTATGCGCAGGGCTGCCGCGGAGCGAGCCGCCATTAACGCGCCGATGCAGGGTTCAGCGGCAGACTTGATCAAGCTTTCCATGATTGCGGTTCAGAAATGGATTGAAGACAAAAAGCTCAAGAGCAAGCTGATTCTTCAGATTCATGACGAATTGATCATGGAAGTTCCTGAAGACGAAGTGGCATTGGTCACGGAAAATCTTCCGAAGATCATGGATTCCGTTGTAACGCTTCATGTTCCGCTGATCGCCGAAGTCGGATCAGGCGACAACTGGGAAGCGGCTCACTAGAGCGTCCTTCGAGAAGTCAGACAGCAAAAAGCCGAGCGTGGAGCTCGGCTTTTTGCTTTTAACTGTTTGATTAATCGCAGGCTTTAGCCTTTTCCGGCACAAGGCGGCCGACTTCTTTCTTATCGGCGTCGAGCAGGATCAGCTGCTTATCTGCTTTTTGCAGGTAGTGGGTACGGCTAAGCAGGTTAAGGAAGTTTTCTTCCTGTTCCATATATTCTTTAGCGCAGAGTTTGCGTGTCATTCCCATGCCGGACAGATCAATTTTGCCGTCCGCATCCAGCTGATATGTACCGGTGAGATAGTTGCATCCCGGTTCTCCGGAGATCTTGCCGTCTTTATGAAACGTGATCGTAGCGGGGAGTTCGCACTTAGAGGACTGTTCTTTTACAAGAGGCATCCAGGAATTTGCAGAAATATCTTCCGCTGTGATGGCAAACGCAGAAGCAGCCGTCGCGGAAAGAACCAGAGTCGCAATGATTTTATGCATTTTTATATAACCTCCATTTGTTGATTCCTAGCTTAATAGAAATCAAAAAAGCTCAGGGTTAAAGCGGATCTTTAATGTGCAACCAAATTTATCCATAGGCTGATCGCTTGAATGAAGGACGAATAAATCGACTGGCGCAGCCCTTTGGAAAATTGCCTAACCTAGATTTAGTTTGCTCGAAGACGTCAGCGAGAAGGAAGACGCGGTCTGTGGGAAGCGCATTGAAAAGAGGAAAATCAGCGAACACAAAAAGTAATCGGATCACTCAAAACGCTGTGTAATTATTTGACTATTTATCACTTTTTTAGAAAAAAGCGGATTAGCGATCTGTCAAATAACTGAGGCTGGGTGTGATGACGCGGCAGTGATATTCCGGCATCCATGCAGTATTTCTTGATTTTTACTTCGGCGATTAAGCGGCTGTCGAAACGAAAACGCTCAATTTTCACGATCACGCACTTGCGGAAGCAGGGAGGCGGCAGATTTTAGACAATCAGAGCTTCATAATTTCCAGGGAGTGGTTCTCAGCTATTTTGTTCGGGTCGCGTAGAGGATTAGGGAAAAATTACACCGGGACAGTTCTCGGATCTTTTTGTGACAGGCAAACGAATCGAATCCTATCCGCGGTCGGTACGACGAACGCTATTCGACCTTTGGCTGCAGAAGCACCTGAAACACAAGTCTTGAACTGAGCTCGAGAACAATGTATTTTGAAAATAGGGAGTTCTGCCGCCTTGAAACAGAAGGATGCAGATTCCTCAAACCAATGTCCCAATAGTAAAAGCAATAAAACACGCACCCCCGAGGAGTAAATCATGAAAGTTACTGCCGTCTTCTTCTCACCCACCTGTAATACAGAAAAATATGTCACAGAAATGGTTCAGGTGACCGGAGAAATGCCGGAAGTTATTAATGTGACGTCACGAGACAGTGAGGAACGTGTTTTTGGTCCGGATGAGCTGGTGGTTTTCGGCGCTCCGGTCCATGGAGGTCTTATTCCTGAAATCGCTGCAAGACGCTTTTCCAAGTTCAAAGGAACGCGCACTCCGGCTGTGATCGTGGCTTCCTACGGTAATCGTCACTATGACGACGCTTTGGTTCAGATGCAGGATATTTTGAGCGCCCAAGGCTTTTTACCTCAGGGAGCCGCCGCGGTTATCGGACGTCATACCTTCGGCGAAATACAGACGGACCGACCCAATGCGGCAGACCTTGAAGAAGCGCGTGATTTTATGAAAAGACTTCTTGCTTCAGAACGTAAGGAAGAAGCCTTAGCGCTGCCCGGAAATCGGCCGTACCTCGCAAAAGGCGTTAAAGGACGCTTCCGTCCCCAAACCAAAAAAGAACTTTGCGTCGGATGCGGCATGTGCGTGAGAGATTGTCCTGTAGGCGCGATTGCAGAAGACTGCGCGACAATCTCTGAGGAATGCATTTCCTGCTTCCGCTGCATTCGACATTGTCCGATGAAAGGTAAATTTGCGGACTCCGATCTTTACAAGCAAGTGGCTGCAATGATGACGGAGAAACTCGCGGTGCCTCGTCCCAACGAATTTTATCTGTAGTCTGTGACGCCTGATTATTCGACTAAACGAATCTTGTTGGTAAATTTTTGAAGAGGAAGTTCGGTTTTGCGGGACTTCCTCTGTGCTGTTTGAGTACGCGCAGCCGTATCTCGGCAGGCGGTTTTACGTTCAAATGAAACGGTGTCCAAGGCTCACAGCCTTTCTCGAAAGCGGACGAAGGATCAGGAATAAAAAAGGCCTGCGTCGGAGCAGACCTTCAGGAACATTCTTCTTAACTAATCGGCCGAGTGTCCGGCTCAAAGACAGAACGCCACATAGGATAGAGCGAACCGTAAGAAAGGGCTGTGATGAAGAGGGCCCAAATGATAACCAGCATCTCGCCGAAGCCGCCGAGTGAAGAGCAGACCACCGCGCCTCCGGTCGCCATGATGAAAAGAAGCAGGCCGAGTGTCACAATCGGACCGAGAATTCGGAAGCAGACAATGAGACTGAAGAAGAAGGCTTTAGCCATCGGCATGCCGCGCCAGGCGATCAGCATCGGAGAAAAGCAGGTGACGCCAAGAAGGGTAACGTAGAGAACGCTGCCGACAATTAAACCGGCCCAGGGAAGGTGCGAGAGGATACTAGCGGTGTCATAGACACCGTTGACCGCTTTCCATTGCTCAATCGCAGGGGCGGAAAGCGCCTGAACGATAAAGTTGATCACAATAACGCACAGGCCGTAAATCAGCCCGAGAAGAATGAGCTTATTGCGTACCGCGGGATTTTTAAAGCCTTCGGCATAACAGCCGATCGCGGTCGGGATGCGTCCCTGAGTCAGCTCTCGTCCGCATCCTGCGAAGGCGAGAGCACTGAAGGGCGTAATAATCGAGCTGATTAGAATGCCGACATAGGGAATTTTGAGATATTCGCCGGGAATGTTGGCGATGAAAAGCAGAAGAATATAAATGCCGAGTACACCGAAAATGGCAAGCGGAGCCTTGGCCATAATTCGGCAGGACTGCCTCAGCCATTCCATGCCCGTGCTCATGGGCAGACGATTATTGTTCATGAAATCAAAATAAAACTAAATCCAAGGAAGATCCGACGCTTTGGCCTTCCTGCGTAAAAGCAGAATCTTCTCGAAGTGAGAAGGATCATGCGGCTTAAGCAGGGAAGCAGGACGGGGCATGTAATAGTCGTACAGCCGAGAAACCCAGAAGCGAAGCGCGGCGCGTCGAAGCATATCCTGCCAGAGTTCTCGGTCGGCTTCTGTAAGCGCTCTGACAGAGTTGTAACCATCTATAAGCGCCTGTGCTTTAGGCATATCGATTTCACCGGTTTCCAGATTGATGCACCAGTCATTGAGTACGACGGCAAGATCGTAGAGGAAAGGGGCATTGCAGGCAAAGTAAAAGTCGATAATTCCGCCGAGTTTTTCTTCTTTACCGTTCACTTCGATCAGTGAGTTGTTGCGGAAAAGGTCGGCGTGGACTGCTCCGTTGGGAAGCGCTTTATAAGCGGGAGAGTTTTCCAGATCAACCTGGTAGGAAACTTCTTCTTCAAGAAGTTCATAAAGGCGTTCGGGAAGATAAGGCTTTAATCCCGGCATCACGGAGAGCCAGAATTTGGATCCTTTGGTATTTTCCTGAACCAGCGGAAAATCTTCTACAGCCGAGTGCATCTGAGCTAGAACGGCGCCAAGCTCTCCGCATACCTTCGCCGAAGGAAGCTCAACGTATTGTCCGGGGATGCACGCTGCGATACAGCAGGGTTTGCCGCAGACCTCTGAGGAAAGACTGCCGTCTTTAGCGGGGATCGGCGCGCTGACATTTAATCCTTTCTTACCGAGGTGATGCGTGAGCTCTAAATAGTAAGGAACCTGCTCCTTATTCAGTCGCTCAAATACGGTAAGTACGTATTTGCCTTTATCCGTGTCGAGATAGAAATTGGAATTCTCGATTCCGGAAGAGATGCCTTCGAAACGCTGAGCTTCTCCAATGTCATATTGATTCAATAGACGGTTCAGCTCTTCTCGGCCGATCTCCGTAAAAACAGCCATCTTTACTCTCTCAATTAAAATCCGAAATTAATAAATTTAGGTACCGTCATATCACCGTCTTTGTTGCCGCTCGGAGTCTTGTTGGACGGCACTTCACGTGTCATCACGTAAGGAATCTGAGTGGACATCGGCGTCACTTTAACTTCCGTGACCTGATTATGATTGTTCACGGTTTCTTCGATCTTTGTCTTCGGCCACATCGAGGTATCGGAAGTGCGGACTTTCGCTTTGTCGAGGTCCGATCTGGCTTTGTCCATGTTTTCCTTGGCGACTTCTTTTTCCTCGTGCTTGTTGGCACGCTGATTCATGTCCGTAACGCGTTCTTCAACGGTTCTTGCCTTAGCGTTGGGATTCTGAATATTGTCCGGCGCGTCATTAATGGCGGGCGGCGGAGCGTCGAGCTGACCGGCGGACGCGGTAAACATAAAACCGGCGCTTAGCAGGACTGAAAGAAGGGTTGTCGCTTTCATAATAGTTTTCCTTTTAAAGCATTGTTGCAAATTATTTTAGAGGATTAAAAATCCTCCGTCAGCAAATTGGTGTGTAGTTTGGGCGGCTTGCGGCGGCGCATGCCGCCGACGGGATTGTGCTTTTTATGTAAGATTTTCTAATTCATTGAGCCTTAAACGAAATATTCGTTCGTTAGAATTCGTGCACATCATCAAATAAATCTTCTGCACCAACCCTTCATAACGGAGTCTTTATGTCGACGCTGACCTCCTCAGAAATTCTCGATGCAACAGTCCGAATAGGCGCTTCTAAAGCGGGGCAGAGTCCGCTCTCGAGAGCTGCCAACACTTTTTTAGCGGGTATGTACATCGCAATAGGCGGCTTTTTAGCGATTCGCGTCGGTCTGACGCTGCCGTGGGAAACCTGGGGTGGGTTTGGCAAATTTATGTTTGGTGCGGTTTTCCCGCTCGGGCTGATGCTGGTCGTTCTTTGCGGCGCGGACCTTTTTACCGGCAGTTGCATGACGCTGACCACCGCCAGAGCTCGGAATCAAATTACCTTGGGTCAGGCGCTCTTTACAGGGGCGAGTTCCTGGATTGGAAATTTCGCGGGCGCGCTTTTTGTCGCGTATTTCATTGCCTACCTTTCGGGTCTGATTTTTGATGCCGCGGGCGGCACGCTTCCTTATGCGAGCGCGGCTGTCAACCTTGCCAATGCGAAGAGTTCTTTAGGCTTCACGGAAGCTTTTCTGAGAGGCGTGGGCTGCAACTGGCTGGTTTGTCTTGCGGTGTTTGCGGCGGCCGCCTCTACCGAGACCGCCGGCAAGATCGCCGCTCTGTGGTTCCCGACGATGGCGTTCGTCGCGCTTGGCATGGAGCACTGTATCGCCAATATGTTTTTTATTCCCCTGGGTATTCTCACAGGCTCCGATCCTCGCTACACAGCGCTTGTCGAGGCCGGGAAGGCGCTGCCGCTTAAAGCGGACTTCTATTCTTTCTTTGTATCGAACCTTCTTCCGGTGACGCTCGGAAATATTGTAGGCGGCGCCGTACTGGTCGGCATGCTTTATTTAGCCGCCAACAAGAAGTAGCGCTTGCCTCTTCGCGGCAGAACGAATGGATCTTTGCCGAGCTGATCGGCGAAAGAGAAGACAATTAGCTGAGAAGAAGAGGGCGCAGCGTAACGCACTGTTTTGTAAGATCGGCCCCTATAAACGATAAGCCTCCGTGCATTTTGCGGAGGCTTTCGTTCGTCTAGGCGGAGAGTAAGCGCACGAAAAGGCACACGAGAGCTTTTATCGCACCGCGTCCTTAATTGCCTCAATATTCATTTCGCAGCAGCGATAACCGGCATTAATGGACTCTTCTGCGCGGTATGTTTCCAACAAACCGATGTCGGCGACTTTCGGGCAGAGGATTACTTCGGGAGGGTCGCCCGCCAGACGGGTTTTAGTGATTCTGTCCTGCGCAATATTAATAGAGCGGGAAATCGTTTCAAAGAAATCCGGAGGCTGAGGTCCGATCGGTTCTTTATTTTTTTTCGGCAGAAGCTTTTTAGCCTTAGCAACAAGTTTTGCGATTTCTCCCGTTTTTTTCTCTTCATGCATGACATCGACTCTGCGCAGCAGATCGTTATTCAAGTTCACCGCGATCACGATGTCCGCGCCAAGCGCGCGGCAAAGCGATACCGGAACCGGATTGACGATGCCCCCGTCAATGAACCAGCGGCCGTCCGGTCCCTCTACCGGAGGGAATACGCCCGGCATGGCCATGGACGGCCATACGGAATCAAAAACCGACCCCTTGGTGATCCAGATTTCCTTTCCGGTCATTAGGTCGCAGGTAACGGTGCCGAAAGGGATCTGAAGCCCTTCGATCTTTTCTTTGCGGAGCACGCCGCTTTTAAGCAAAAAGAGCTGCATTTGCTTCAGATTAATCCAGCCGTCGATGGAGAAACTCGGATTAAAGAAAGAGGTCCAATTCAGCCGATTAATCGCAAGCGCCTGACGGCGAAGATTTTCCAGATGACCACTGGCGTAAGCGGCACCGACGATCGCTCCGATCGAAGTTCCTGCAACCACGCTTGGAATAATGCCGTTATCAAGCAGACAGTCAATGATCCCGATATGCGAGAATCCTCTTGCTGATCCGCTCCCTAACGCAAGTCCGAGTTTCATTTCTTTCCTCCGTTTTTCCCTCTTGATTCTATCTCCTATAAATCTGTTTTCTTTGAACAAAAGTTCTCTATTCGGGGACAATTAGGGGCTTATTTTTGTAAAAGTCCTGATTCTCAGTTCTATCTGATGCATTTTTGAGAATATTTCATAATGCAAAAAGATTTTTTATATAGGGAAAACATAAATTCAAATTCTAGAAGGCTTCGGCTCTCCGATTTAAAATACAACCGAACAACAGATCAACCCATCATTTGCTCAAGGAACCTAAATGCGTCTCTACTACGGAGTTTGGGACGGTGTCGTCTACGACAACCGGGAAACTGAGGAGTATTTCGAGCCTGAAGGTCTCGACATAAAGAATCTTCTTCAGTTCAATAACGGCAATCCCGTGATGACGTTTGTGTCTCATCGGGGATTCTTGGTTTTTCATCCGCATGCCAATCTTCTTTTAGCGTTAAGAAATTACTACAAGCGTGTTGAAGAGGATTCATGCGGAAAATGTACGCCGTGCAGAAGCGGTTCGATCATTATTTCCGAGATGCTTGAAAAAGCGGCTTCGGGAGAAGAAATTGACTGGGACGCGCTGATTGATGTGGCCCGTATGATGCGCAATACCAGTTTCTGCGGCGTTGGGCAGACTTGTCCGGTTGCGCTTATTGAAGCGATTAAGACGTTTCCTAATGATCTTAAAAAAGCGCCTAATCCGAATAACGCCTTCGGTCATTATGAAGTTATGACCGCTCCGTGTATTGAAGCGTGTCCGGCACATGTGAACGTTCCCCGATATATTGACTACATTAAGATGGGACGGACTGATCTTGCGACTGGAGTTGTGCTTCGTCATTATCCGCTTGTCGGTTCCTGCGGCCGTGTCTGTGTTCGTCTCTGCGAACATGCATGCCGTCGTCAGCAGCTAGAGGGGCCGGTTGACATTAAGAATCTGAAGCGTTTTGCCGCAGACTCTCTGAACTACACCGTCGAAGAAATGTTTGAGGGGGCGGCTGCTCAACCCAATGAATTTTCGCCGAGGATCGCGGTTGTCGGTGCCGGGCCTGCGGGTCTGACCTGCGCCTACCATCTGCTTCTGAAGGGCTATAAAGTCGAAGTCTATGAAGCTCAGCGCAAAGCCGGAGGCATGGCGCTTATCGGCATTCCTCAGTATCGTTTGCCCAAAGGTATTCTTTTAGAAGAAGCCAAGGTTATTGAAAAGCTTGGCGGTAAATTCCATTACGGACACCGTCTGGGGAAGGATTTCACGATAGACGATCTCTTTAGCGAAGGCTTTAACGCGGTATTTATCGGAGTCGGATGCTCAAAGGGCATGCTGCTCGGATTCCCGGAAGACGCTCAGAACATTGAAGGCTACAGCAACGGCCTTAATTTCCTACTTAAGGTCGAGCGCGGGGTGGTGGAAGGCGAGTGTCCGACATTTTCCGGAGACTTTGTAGTTGTCGGAGGAGGCAACGTCGCCATGGACTGCTCACGCTCCGCGGTTCGAATGACCGATGGGAAGGTTCACGTTATTTATCGGCGCACAGAGAAGCAGGCGCCTGCGGATCCGGCAGAAATTCATGCCGCTAAAGAAGAAGGCATTGAATTTCATTTTCTCACTGCTCAGAAGCGCCTCGTTGTTGAGGACGGCAAGGTTGTCGGTCTTGAATGCGTCAAGCTGAAAGAGGGTGAGCGCGAGCCTAACGGACGTTCTAAGCTGATTGAAATTCCGGGAACGGAATTTATCATTCCGTGCTCGAACGTCATTAGCGCGATCGGACAGCGCATTGATCAGAGCATTTTTGAAGATAAGGATGAAATTCAGTTTGATAAGCGCGGAAATATTTCCGTAACGGAATCCCTGGCGACGAGTCGTCCGGGAGTATTCGCGGGCGGAGACTGCGCGACAGGGCCTACCACATTGATCGGCGGTATGGCTCAGGGTCAGACGGCAGCTGAATCCATTCACGAGTACCTTACCCGCGGTTCGGTCGGTTTTGAACCGAGAGCCCGCATGACGCAGATGATTAAGAGGTGCGCGCTTTTGACAGACACTGAGAATTGTCTTCCTTCCATGCACAGAGAAAGAGTTCAGATGTGGGAGCTTAACCCCGCAATCCGCCGCAAGAATTTTGAAGAGGTTGAACTGGGATTAACGGCCGAGCAGGCCAAGAAAGAAGCTGAGCGCTGCATGCGCTGCTATCGTTTGTTCTCGGTGGTGACACAGCTTCCGATTCCTGGTTCCGATCATTGGGCTCAGAAGCAAGGAGAATAAAAATGAGAGCGTATATCAACAATAAGCCCTTTGATTTTGATGAAGAGATCACAATTCTTGAAGCGGCGCGCAAGATGGGATTTTTTATTCCGACGCTTTGCGCCTTCCAGCCTCTGAATCACACCCCGGGCACCTGCGCGGTTTGTATCGTGCGAGTTATCCGTGCTGACGGACAGGAGCTGACGCTTACCAGCTGCAAAACGCCACTTGAGGACGGCATGCATGTGGACACGATCTCGTCGGCTGTGAAAAAGCTTCAGAGAAAGCAGGTTGAGCTTTTATTTGCCGATCATGAGCAGGACTGCGTGACTTGCGGACGCTACGGCAACTGCGAGCTGCTTCAGCTTGCGAGAAACCTTGGCGTTAAGAGCGCTCAGTACACCGGCAAATTTACCGCGAAGCGCACCGTTGACACTTCCGATTTAGCGATCCAGCTTGACGGCAACAAGTGTGTGCGCTGCATGCGCTGTGTTGAGGTATGCAACCAGCTTCACGGTATTGGCGCGCTGCGCATAGACAATATCGGCACCTCCGCGGGCGTCTGTGTTAATCAGGCGGACAAGTGGATTGATTCGAATCTATGTGTCCGCTGCGGACAATGCATTATGGTCTGTCCGACCGGGGCTCTGATGGCGCGCGACAATGTCGAACAGGCTCGTGAGCTGCTGGAAGATGAGGAGGTCATTACAGTTGTCCAGTTTGCTCCTGCTGTTCGCGCGACGCTTGGCGACGCGTTTGGTCTGCTTCCAGGAACCAATGTCGAGAAGCGCATCATTACCGGTCTGAAGATGATGGGCGCCAATTATATTTTGGACACCAATTTCTCTGCTGACATGGTCATTATGGAGGAGGGGACGGAGCTGCTCGGACGACTGAATGATCCCCAGGCCAAGCTTCCGATGTTTACTTCCTGCTGTCCTGCCTGGATCAACTATGTTGAGCAGCACATTCCGGAGCTTTTGGATCACATTTCTTCTACTCGTTCTCCCCAGGCCGTGATGGGTTCAATGGTCAAGACCTGGTTTGCCGAGAAGATCGGTAAGGATTCCTCCAAGATCCGCATGATTTCGATCATGCCGTGTACCGCCAAAAAGGTTGAAGCGGCTCGTCCGCAGTTGGCTAAGGACGGTGTTCCCGATACAGATCTGGTTCTGACTGTGCGTGAGCTTGCGCGTCTTTTCCAGAGCCGCGGCATTGATTTAAAGACGATTCCGGACGGTGAGTTTGACACACCGTTCATGAGTCAGGGTACGGGTGCAGCGGTGATATTCGGCAAGAGCGGCGGTGTTGCGGAAGCCGCAGCGCGTACGCTCTATCATGTTCTGACCGCTGGAGAGGTGAATTCCATTCCTTTCCATGCGGCCAAAAATCCCCACGCCTTTAAAGAAGCGGAGCTTGAGCTTGGCGGCAAGACGCTGCGGATCGGCGTAGTTTATGGTTTAGCGAATGCTCGTGAAGTCGCGCGTCAGGTTTTAGACGGAACAAGTTCGTATGACTTTATTGAAGTGATGACCTGTCCCGGCGGCTGTGTGAACGGCGGGGGCACCTTCCGCAAGAGAGGCAAGTACCTGAACTTTACCGAGCAGCGATTTGAAGCGCTTGAAAAAGCGGACGAGAACTGCGTATACCGCCAGTCACACAATAACCCGATGGTTCAGCAGGCGTATCGCGAGTTCTTTGGCGAGCCCAACTCGCACAAGGCGCACAAGCTGCTGCATACGACCTATGACAATCGGAAGAAAGAACCGGCAGTTCCTTCGATCCGAGAGGTGTGGCAGAAGATAAAACTCGGCTAATTCGAAACTGCGCAAACATGGGCTCCCGAACAAAGTGCATTTGTTCGGGGGCCTTTTACTATAGTTGGAAGAATCAGCGTAACTGTCGGATGGAAAGGGAAAAATTCTTCAAAAACAATCTCTGAATCATCCTTTGCCGAATGGCTGTGAGGGAAGCGGGCAGGCCGGTTTAATTTAGTTTTAGCAAGGGGATAAAAAAATTTTAGTGCTCCGGACATAATCTTTTACAATAAGCAGTAAACCCCGAGAAGAGTGAGCTAAGAAGATTAAGTATTACGTTCATGGAGCGATAAGCTTGAGCGCCAAAGGTTACTATCCAAAAATTCCGTATGAAGAAATTTATTTTGAGGATTTTGCGTTCGAGGTAACCGCAAACACAGAGTACGAGTGCGATTATTACGCTAGTTGTATCGTTAGCGGTACTCAGCATGACCACGACGACAAATATACAGAGCTCATGCTTGAGGATAGGAAGCTGACACAACTCTGAATTTTAAGAGAGTGTCATTTATGGCGCGATGATTATTCGCTAAGGAGGGCTTCTCTTTATCCATTACTGTGCGTTTGAAAGCTGCTATTAAAATTAGGAATGTCGGCTGAAGGACAAAGCCAATTAACTATTAGGGCGATAGCAAGAGATGAAGACTAAAGAATTATTGTTTGCCGCACTGTTCAGTTTCTCCTCGATAGCATCAGCCGAGACAGACACCGGCATTGGATCCAATGAAGTTAATACCGTAGGCGGTAAATTAACGATTAGAACATTTGAAACAGATCCGAGTCAGCTCGTTCTTAATTCTTCCAATTTGCCGATTGCGGAAAATTACTATCTTGAGCTTGTCGGGAAGGTTCATTTTTCCGATGAAGCTGATTTTGTTCTAGTTAGGTCCAATCCCGGCGGGAACGCTACACCCAACCAGTACTACGTCGTCCGGGTCGGCAAAGATAAAACGTGGAGGCTTACCGACATATCGTGCACGAGCTTTAAGTCTGTTGAAGGCGACGGCTCAAAGTTTTATAAGGACGGTGAGACTGTAAAGGTTGTTTTTCCTGAGTACCTGGGGCATCGGACTTTTAAAGTGACAGCAGAGCTTGATCCAAACGGAGAACTGATACACGAGGAGAAGAAGATTGAGAAGGACACACTGATGTCGACGATCACTTCTTTTGATGACGTTGCCGGTAAAGAACTGCCGCCCGTAGCTCTTATTCTCATACCGGCAGTGAGGGATGACTTGCTTAAGAAGGGAACTTATAGCTTTACTTTTAACTATCTGGACGGACTTGGCAGCCCATTGCTTAATACTTCGGACAGCGGTGATGTAATCTATTTAAGTGCACACGGTTCACATGCTGAATCGTGGCAGGAAATTGATATGTGGACCAATACCAAGGGTAAGTATTGGATTTTATATCCGACTTCATGCTCAGGTGAAGAGTGCAAATTTTTAGTGTTTACAAACCTCACATATCTTCAAATAAGAACTTATTTAGAAGCTCTTTTAAATGATCACAAGTATCCATGGTTTGAAGGAAAATACATGAGCAAGTCAAGCTTTACTATTAACGGCCAAAACGTTTCCGCATCAGAGATTTTTAAATAAACGGCCGTATTCAAGATAAACGTCCATAGGAAAAAGTCAGGGGTCATCTTCTGGAAAGAAGATGACTTTCTTATGAGGAGAAAAACACGGGACTCGACCTGCACTAGCCGGTGCGGGAAGAGTCCCAGTAAATAAGGAGGATAGTCGTATGACGTTTGAAAGTACACGACTACTTCTGCTCCTTATCGTGTTAGAGGGATTATCCGTCAATGGTGACATTGTTGTCAACATTGAAGGCTCTATTTCTCTTGCGATAATTGGAGCAGCGGCGCTATTGCTTATTCTCAGACGATAACGCCGATCGGTGCCGGAATGAGTTTTTTGTTCCGGCATTTTTTACTGCTTGAAATTAGAGAATACCTCCTTAACGTCATGCATACATCCTACTGCGAACGCCCGGTGCGCCTACAGACTCGGTTAAGGTATCGGAAGCGTAAAAAAATCAGGATCTCGATTTGAGCCCCTCAAGTTTATTTGCGGATTTGATTAGTGACCGCTTTGAACTGCTCTTTAAAGCCGGCATCATAAAGCTGGGACAGAGAAGGCGGTTCAAATTCAAAAATCTGTGCCATGTCCTTTTCCGCCTGCGAGATGCAGTCGGCTAACGAAGCGCCGATCTTCATGGTGAGGAAGGTGTTGAGCGCGATTTCGTAATTAACAGTCGCTTTTGTCTGCAGCTCAATCAGTTCCTTAGCGCGTTTATTCAGATGACGCGTATAGAACTTCACAACTTCAAGCACCTGACGGTTGATTTCTACGTTGTTCTTTAACGTTGTGCGGGCAGAATCCGCAAGATCGGGCAGGGCAAGCTTTTCCTCGGCCTTGTTGATCTGACGGAATGCCTGCTGCTCGATGCCGGCGATCTGCTTCAGGTAGACCTTGCCGATTCTGTCGAGTGCGCGATTGATGGCTTCCAGATAAAGTCTGGAACACATCATGTAGAAACCGGCGTAGGTCTTGGAGAGTTCCGGAGTTGCGCTGCTTTCAGAGAGCTGCGCTTCCAAACGGCTGAAGATTTGGCTGACCACGTCGGCAACCGACAGAACGGATGCAATATCTTCTCCGTCCACGCTTTCAAGCAGACTCTCAAGCTGACCGCTTTCCATCTTTACGCCCCGGGCGTGCAGAGAGTTAAGCGCTTTCTTGGAAAGTTCGGCAATACGGCTCTCGTCGGATGCGATCTTCGCCTTTCCCTGTGAGATTTTTTCTTTCAGCTTGTTCTGAGAAAAATTAAGCGGGTTCCAGCTTTTTTTAGGAGCGGCGATTAAATCCTTTTCCCACTCAATGATCTGTTTCTGTCGCTTGCTAATGTCTTTGCGAATTGAGGAAACCTGAGTAAGAAGCATCATTACTTCGTTGGAAAACATCTCGTGGAAGCATTCGGTGCAGATTCTCTTGATCGCAGGTTCCTGATAGACATAACGTCTGACGAAGCTTCCGCCCTGCGGATGAACTTCCTGAGCGATCAGATCGACGCCTCTCTCAAGCTTGGGCCTTAAATTAGACCAAGTCTTCTCGAACGTCTGGGAAGAGAAAACCGCTCTTTCCAAAGCAAAGTAGAGAGGATATGTAACTATCATTCGAACAGGTGCCAGCATCGTTATTCTTTCATCATTTGCTCGAGACTCAATCAGTCCCGATACCAACAATATGCCTATCTTAACTGATCGTCAGCTTAAAAAACTTCAGGCGGGTGGAATTTGCATTGATACCGGAGAAGTTTCATAAGACAAACTTTTGAGCTTACATAGCCTTTAAATAATAAGAGCATTAAAAGAAGCATGTGCATGCCAGGGGGTTTAGCTTTTTTTACAGGCCTAGTAGAATGCCTGCATAACCGGTATTTACTAAGGAGGAACAATGCCGATGAAATATACCTTATTGGCCTCGCTGCTGGCGGCCGCGTGGACGGTTCAGGCCGCCGTGCCTGAGGTGAGCCCCCAGGCCGAGCAGTCAGCCGCTCAGATCAGCTCTGATCCGATTATGCAGAAAATATTAAAAGAGGCGATGAGCCCCGAGGGTCAGAAGTGGCGCTTTAACACGCAGATGGAAATTACGCGAATTGCTTCTCCTTCACGCAGCGAAATGCGTCGCCAGAAAGAAATCATGCGCCGCTTTGTTGAGGAGTGGGGCTTTACGCCTGAGGAAGTTGTCACACGCCTTGACGGTGTATTGCCAGGCGCGGGACTTCAAAAGGTTGACGGGCTTCCTGTGTACAACGCCTGTGTCCGTATCCCGGGTACCTACGCCTCTCAAAAGGATGCGCAGTCCTATAAAGGACAATTTCCGAAAGTTCTTCTTGAAGGCCACATTGATACGGTAAATCCGCCGGTTCTTCCGCCGGAGTCCTCGCCTTATATGCCGGTAAAGCTGCAGCCTTCTGCTCAGCAGCTCGTTAAGACGCCCAAAGAGCTTGAAGCGCTTGCGGATGAACTGCACTTTGATGAGAAGGGCAGAATCATTGAAGATGAAAACTACCGCAAAGCCTATAAGCGCTATCAGGATTACGAATCAGCTCAGAAAGAGGGCGCCTACAGAATTTATGTGCCGGGCTATAACGACGCGATGATCAACACCGCCGCTGTCATGCAGATGGCGTATCTCATGCACAAATACGGTGTTAAGCCGGTTTATGACGTTTGGGTCTGCGGGACCGTGGGTGAAGAAGGCAAAGGCAATCTTGCGGGCATGAAGCAGCTCTACGGCTATAACCAGGACACGGGCAAAGGCAATAATGCCCTTAACTTTGTAGCGAACGTGGGTGCGGACAGCACTTCTCCAAAATCGGGTACGGTCAATTATCTCGGTTCTTACCGTTTTGAAATCAAGTACACGGAACCGGCAGGCCTCAAAATTGACGCAAAAGGTCCTTCGGCAATGATGGCGATGTCACGTGCGATTGAGAGAATTTCGAATCTCAAAACATCGTGGGATGCCGATAAGAAAGCGGAAAGAACAACCTACACCGTGGGAGTCGGCAGCTGCGAACAGGCAAAACCCGGCGAGCGCAGTCAGTCCTGCACGCTGCTTGTGGATATGAGAAGCCCGACACCTGGACCGTTAAACGACATTCGCGCCAAGATCGAACCGGTCTTCCAAAAAGCGAGGGACGAGGAAAACGCTAAATTCGGGTTGAAGAATACGGATCCGAAAGCGGTGAAGATGGAACTGGTCTGGTTCGGAGATCGTCCCGCGCATCAGAGAAAGAACTACAACGACGGTGTAATGCAGGCGTATTGGCAGTCAGCTAAAACGGTCGGCATTGATGAAAGAAAAAAACTCAACGAGAGAGCTTCTTCTTTGAATGACAACGTTCCGGCCGCGGTCGGCGTACCCACCGTTAATATCAACGTCGGCACGAACGCAGGCGGTGGCGGCGGGCATGCCTGGTACGAATGGGGAATCCCCGGAAACGGCGAAGATGAAGGCAAACGTGTTTACCGCATGATTCTGATGGGACTGATGAACGCGGGCTTTAATACTTCTGACGGCAAAGTGGTTCAGCCGCTTGTCGGACCGATCGGAAACAGAACAACCGAAGACATTTATAAGTAGGAGACAGTTATGAAAAAATCTCTCATTCTTATCGCGCTCGGACTTTTTAGCGCGGGCGCTTCGGCTGCGACCTACGAAGTCTCGATCACAGGCCCCGGCGGACACTCCAACGGAAATTATGGCAACACAAATGCAGTCCATGCGGGCAGCAGAGCCGTTCTGCAGATAGAAAAACTGCTTCCATGCGCGTCGATGAGCAGCTTTAAAGGCGGCGCGACCGTAAACGCGATCGCTGCCGACGCCGCTTTTTTAGTGAACACCGACGGCTGCGGCGCAAACGTGCTTGAGACACTGACTCAGGCGGTTAAAGCGGGCGTTGATCTCGAAAACAATTTCCGAGGTGTTAAACCGGGCGACATGGTCCGCGGATTCCCTGCCGACATCAAGTTCAGCATTAAAGAGCTGAAGTAAGACCTTTAAAAGTCTTGCTGACGAAAGGCGAAGGCCCTAAAAAAGTGGGCTTTCGCCTATTTAGTTTGTAATGAAGGTCTAAAATTTCCGCTGAGTTTCATAGGAGTATTTCATCGTGAAAGCAGTAGTTCTGAGCAGCGGCGGAGTGGACAGCACAACATGCGTCGCAATGGCGGTCAACGAACTCGGTTCCGCAAATGTCGTCACACTTTCCTTCAAGTACGGTCAAAGGCACGAGAAGGAGCTGGAAAGTGCGCAAAAGATTGCCGACTTCTACGGTTTGGCGCATTACGTATACGATTTAACGTCCATTTTTGCTTACAGCGACTGCTCGCTGCTTTCTTCGAGCAAAGAGAAGCCGGAGCATATGAGTTACGCCGATCAGATCGCGCGTGACGGAGAAGGCAAAGTCTCGACTTATGTACCGTTTAGAAACGGACTGATGCTGTCGGCGGCAGCCGCGCTGGCCCAGTCGCTCTATCCGGAAGAAGAATGCGGCATCTGGATCGGCGCGCATGCCGATGATGCGGCGGGCAACGCATATGCGGACTGCTCTGTCGCCTTTAACGAGTCCATGGGACGCGCGATCAGCATCGGCACCTATGAGCTGGTGAAGCTTCATGCGCCGCTTAATCGTCTGAACAAAGCTCAGGTGGTCGCTGAGGGCTTAAAACTCGGCGTTCCGTATGATCTTACCTGGTCCTGTTATGAAGGCGGGGAGAAGGCGTGCGGCAAATGCGCGACCTGTATTGATCGTCTTGCCGCGTTCCGTGCCAACGGATGTGAAGATCCGATTGACTATGAGGACTGATGAGTTCAGCAGCGCTTGCCTTGGTGGTTCTGGCCGCGGTGCTTCACGCGCTGGAACTTCGTTTCTAAAAAGAGCGCAGCCGGCTCTGAATTTGTTCTTCTGTACGAAATCTTTGCGCTTCTGATTTACTTTCCGCTTTTGTTTTTTGCGGACTTCAATAAGCTCACACGCCTGCCGATCGAAGGGTGACTGCTGATTGTATTAAGCGCTTTGCTGCATGTCATATACACGGTTGTGTTGCAGACCGGCTACCGAAAGGCGGATTACTTCGTGGTGTATCCGACCGCGAGAGGGACGGGACCCGCGCTGACGGCTTTAGTGGCGGTCTGTGTTTTTGGAGAGGAGCTTTCCGCGCTCGGCGTCATCGGGATTTGCGCAGTCCTTGCCGGTATTGTGTTTTTAGCGATGCCGAACAAGGACAAGACGATTAAAGGCGGTTTGGGAAGCGGTGTGTTCTGGGGGCTTTTAACCGGATTCTTCATCGCTTCTTATTCCAGTCTGGACGGGTTTGCGATTCAGCTTCTCGGAATGGCGCCCCTTATCTATTACGTGCCCGGAATGTTTGTCCGTCTGCTTTTTCTTGGGCCGCCGGTTTTACTGCGCCTGTCTGCTAGAGCGGCCTTTAAGGAAGATCTGCAGAAGCGCTGGAAATACGCGCTCTTTATCGGCGCGGCTCATCCTGCCGCATACCTGCTGGTACTCTTTGCGCTGCTGTATGCGCCGCTGGCTTATGTCGCACCGACTCGAGAGATTTCGATGCTGCTTGCGCTTTTCATTGGCGCGGCGGCCCTAAAAGAAAAAATCACCGCGCATAAGATTTTTTGGGTGGTCTGTATGCTTGCGGGCGTCATTCTGCTCGCGCTCGCGAAGTGAGCGGCTCCGGCAGCACCGATAGACGCTTAGAAGGACGATTATTTTTTTGTTGTCCTGTTCCCTGATTGTCTGCGAGATAATTGAGCCAATTTTTTGCAGGTCGAATGAGCGGCTGACAGACTTTGAATCGGCAAAGATCTGCGGTGTGAACTGATAGAAAAAAGTTAAGGCGCTGAGCGGATTTGAATGACTAAAGCGCAGACCAAACTCGGATAAACGCTCATACACTTGTAAATAAAGTGATTCGGTGTGTACCATAACGCAGGTAGATTGATGAAAATCCAATACCTCAAACGCATGGGAAAAGGAGCAGCGGATGCCAAAGCTTTATCTCGGATTTGACGCCGGTACACAGAGTGTGAAAGTCTCGGTGTATGACGAAAACCTCAATAATCTGACCTCTCAGAGTCTTCCTACGATTCTTCGCTATCCGAATCCCGGCTGGGTAGAAATGGATCTGGATGAATTTCTGGATATCACCATTCGATGCATCAAGCGCTGTACGGAAGACATTAAGGCGCTCGGCTACGATCCCAAAGACATTCGGGCCGTGATGGGCGACGGCATTATCTGCGGTATTGCGGGCGTTAATGAAGAGGGCGACGCGATCACGCCTTACGTGAACTATCTGGATACCAGAACCGAAGAGGACGTTCGCTATATCAATTCTCTGGACTTGGATATTTGGAATAAAGAAACCGGCAACCCTCAGTCCTCGACTATGTTCCCGGCAATGTTTGCGCGCTGGTTCCTGAAAAACAGCACCAAGTTCCAGCAGCAGGGCGTTAAGTTCATGCACAACGCGCCGTATATCCTCGCGCATCTCGCGGGGCTTAAGGGCAAGGACGCGTTTATTGACTGGGGCGCCATGTCCGGCTGGGGTATGGGCTACAACGTCATGAAAAAAGAGTGGTCGGACGAGCAGCTTGAGATTCTCGGCATTGATAAGCGCTATATGCCGCGTATTGTGAAGCCCTGGGACATCATCGGGCATCTGACGCCCGAGATGGCAGAAAAAACCGGTCTTGCCGCGGGTACACCGATTTGCGGCGGCGCGGGCGACACCATGCAGTCCATGATCGGCTCCGGCAACTACGAAGCAGGCAAGGGCGTGGACGTCGCAGGTACCTGCGCGATGTTCTGTGTCTCTACAAAAGGGATTATTCCGGAGCTCAGCCAAAAGGGTATGAATCTCATCTTTAATTCCGGATCTCTTCCCGATACCTATTTCTATTGGGGCATGATCCGCACCGGCGGTCTTGCGCTCAGATGGTTTAAGGATTCGGTCTGCCACAAGGCGAACGACGCGGTCTATTACACGGATCTGAGCGAGCGGGCAGCTAAAGTCCCCGCCGGTTCCAACGGTGTACTCTTTGTTCCGTATCTGACGGGCGGACAGGATGAGAACGCGAAGAAGTGCGGATGTTTTCTCGGACTGACGCTTGAAGACGATCAGGCGGTGATGTGGCGCTCTGTTCTGGAGTCCATCGGATACGACTACATGGAGATCTGCGACTACTACAGAGCGGCCGGTGTCAATCTTGACCGTATTACCGTGACGGAAGGCGGAAGCCGCGACTCGCTGTGGAATCAGATTAAATCCGACATGCTGGACGCGGAAGTCGTGCGCTATAAGAACAAAGGCGGCGCGGTCGTGACGAACTGCCTCTTTGCCGCTTATGCCGCCGGAGACGTGAAGGAGATTATTACGGAACTTGAGAAGATTCTGGTGGTTGATGAAGAATATGCGCCGCGCGAAGAAAAAACCAAGCTTTACAGAGAAGTTTACGGCGTTCAGAAAAAGCTCATTAAGGAAGAAATGAATGAAGCTTTTGCTGAGCTGTGGCGCGTTAAGAAGATTCTGAAACCGGAATAACCGCTTTTTTGAATTTCTGATTAGAATCCCGCCGAGATGAAAGTCTTTGGCGGGATTGTCTTATTCTTCAGGACTTTTAAGGATTTCGATTGCGCGGATATGCTGCGCGTAAATCTTTAGTCCGCTCTGTAGTGTGACGACGCCTGTGTATTCATCAAACTTTTTGATTTGCCCGATGAGTTCTTCGGTGACGCCGCCTTCTTTCAGGGGGTCAGGCCTAAAGATAGTGAAGCGCACACGGCTGCTCGGATCGGAAAGCGTGTCGCTCAGGCGCTGATTCAGCTCTTCCAACGCCTGCTCATCGAGTTCGAGCGGTTTATCGACAAATCTGGACGCTTCGCTGATGCAGTCATCGTACCCGGTCAGAGCCGCAAACGGCGCGAACTGTGCCGCGCGTTTGGCGCGTTCCATCGGCCGATGACGTTTAGAGACAGGCCGATCAAGATGAATGATGTCGTCGTAGGGGCCGCTCACGCTTTATGTCCTCCGATTTGGTTGTTGCGCAGCTGTCCGGTCGCGCCTTCTTCGAGGTTCATGCCCTTAATCAGCGCGTTTTTACCGAACTTCTCCCGCACAGCGAGGATGGCTTTGCGGACTTTATCTTCTTTTTCTTCCTGAGCACTGGTCTTTTGCGGCGCCGGTCCTTCGTCGAAACTTCCGAAAAGATCGAGCTGAGCTTCCGAGTCCTGTGTTTTTTGTTCCGACTCTTCCGTGATGACAGCCGATATGTTGATTCTGCGCACCAGGAGGATCGGATTGACAATACGATTAAAGAGATCTTCGGCCGCTTTACGGATGAGAACCGAGGAAGAGGTCGCATAGTCCAAATTAATAGTTCCGTGCGTAGCCTTCGGGACACTCCTTCCATAGTTATCGGTTTTAATTTCTCCGTGATAGCGGGAGCGGATGCTCGGATTGGTCAGATTTTCGATATCGTAGCCGACGGTTAAGACGAGCTTTGCCGTTTTAAGGTTTTTGGCGAGAAGATCGAATCCGAGCGAATCAGCCATTTCCCTTGTGACAAGGAGCGCTTTTTCGTTCGTATAAGGGTCTTGGAGCACTTGCCCCGAGCCCACGCTTTTTCCCTCAGGCCGATACGCTTTGATTTCCGCGATCGTGCACGGTTCATAACCCCAGGCATGATCAATGAGAAGTTCGGCGTTAACGCCGAAGAGCCGGTAGAGGAGTTCTTCATTTGCGAGAGAGCAGCGCGCGATATCGCCCATCGTGAAGATGCCGTATTTTTCGAGCGATCGGGCGTAGCCCGCGCCGACGCGCCAAAAATCTCTCAGCGGCCGATGAGACCAGAGGTTTTGTCTGTAGCTCTCAACCGTGAGTTCCGCGATACGCACTCCGTCCTTATCCGCTTCGATATGCTTTGCCATGATATCCATCGCGATCTTAGCGAGATAGAGATTGGGGCCGATGCCGCCCGTCGCGGTGATCCCGGTACGGGCAAGCACACGCCGGATAAGTTTCATTGTGAGGTCGTGTGCGCTCAGGGCATAGGTTTCCAAGTACGGCGTAATGTCGATAAACACTTCGTCAATAGAGTACACATGGATATCTTCGGCCGCGATCAGTTCAAGGTAGGTCTCATAGATTTTTGTACTGGTTTTAATGTACTGCGCCATTTGCGGCGGTGCGATCACAAATGAGAGTTCCTTTGTCGGGTCGGAGGCGTACTCTTTAAAGCTTTCGGTTTTGCCGCTGAAAGGTTTGCCTTTAAGCGCGGCTCTGCGCTGAGCGTTAATGGCTTTGACTCTGGCTTCTACTTCAAAGAGGCGGGGCCTGCTGCTGACGCCTAATGATTTTAGGGCCGGTGAGACAGCTAGGCAGATAGTTTTAGAAGTGCGGGTCGGATCCGCGACAACCAGCATCGCATCCAGCGGATCTAAGTTTCTTTGGAAACACTCGACGGAGGCGTAAAAGGACTTCAAGTCAATGGCGGCATAGACCTTTTGGCTGTGTTCCTTCATTTTCTGCTCCGATAGTGGTTTGAATTGATTATATCTGCGGAGCAGAAAAAGGCGATTAGGGAATTAGATCCAAAGGCATACCGCGCAGAAGATTAAAGATACTGCGAGGACGGTGTTGATGAGTTTGGTGTATTTGGCGAAAAGGGAGGCCGCGATTGAGCCGAATCCCGACCACACCAAGTTGCAGCTTGTTCCGCAGATTGCGATGAATGTCGCGAAGAAAACCAAAGCTTCCCAGGACTGGTAATAGGGCAGAACAAACATCTGCAGCGACATAATGGCAGAGACAAAGACCTTCACGTTAACGAACTGCAGGAAGAGGCCGGAGAAGTAAGCCTGTCCTTTTTTGGGTTCTACGGCGTTGGTGTTATAGGTTGCCTGACAGATTTTCCAAGCGAGCCAAAGCAGGTACAGAGTACCGAGGATCAGCATCGGCATCATGATGCCCGGGATCAGCTCATTGAGTTTTGCGCAGAAAAAAGCGCACAGGTTGGTAATGATGCAGAAGCCTGTGAGTACGCCCGCATTAAAGAAAAGCGTCTTCTTAAAGCCAACTCTAAGTCCGAGCGACATCGACATGATGTTGTTCGGTCCGGGCGTGATAGAAGTCACGAACGTATAAAGAAGAAAAGAGGCCCAAGGGAACATGGCAATGAGGTTTTAAAAGTCTGTAGTTTAATTAGCAGGCTTTATGCCCATTTCTGTCGAAAATTATACGGGCTCCAATCTCAGATTTTTTATACTTCGAAGAATCAATTAAGGAGCTTTAACGATGAGCGACAGAATCAGTTATAAGGAAAAGGAAGAGCTTCCGGACTCTGTTTTCGGGCTTCCGGAAAGAAGAGAATATCCGATGCCGGATGCGGCGCATGTACGCGCCGCGGAAGCGTATTTCAGATATTGTCCCGAGGAGCTTAAGCCTAAGCTTGCCAAAGCGATTCTCAAGCGTGCCAAACAGTTTGGCGTCGACATTGAAAGTCCGACAGTTCTGAGTTACGCCTCTGAAGCCTGATGAAAGGGCCGCATAAGTGCGGCCCGAATCGTTTTAGTGATTTTTTCCTGCAAGGTACTCTTTGAGTTTTTCCGCGACTTCGACGTCAGCGGGGAGCCAATCCACGGTTTCCAGTTCACTAGGCAGCAGCCACTTAGCCGCTTCATGCTCGGTGAGGAGGATGTGTCCAGAGACGATAGACGAGATAAAGCAGTGCATGGTTAAGTGGAATTTCGGGTAATCGTAATCCACGGTGACCAGCAGTTTTTCGGGTTTGATTTCTACCTCGAGTTCTTCTTTGATTTCGCGGATGATTGCGTCTTCAGCGGTTTCGCCCGGTTCCATTTTGCCGCCGGGGAACTCCCAGCCGTCTTTGAATTCACCATAGCCACGTTGTGTGGCTAGAATCTTGCCATCGTGATGGATGATCGCGGCAACTACTTCAATTGTCTTCAAAACTATTCTCCAGTGATGTAGTCGTAGATATCACTTCTTACGGCTGTCTCTAACTTGTACCTGATTTTAAACGCATTGTCCTTTTTTCTGGTTGAGATTTGCTTTGAAGTAGGATCTTCTCAGGTTGACCTTCAGCTTCAATTTCACCAAGGAAATAGAACAATTTTGCCTCTTGATCTTCTTTGTTCTTCCTAACGAACAAGAAAATCCGATTATCCTTGTTTTCTGGCTTTCTCTTGTAAATGCGATCCGCATCTGGGGAGTCTACCGATCGTTTTGTCTTGGAGATCGCTACCAGTAGCCGATCGGATTCGAAATGATCTTCGTAGGCGATTGCATCGTCATCTTTGCGATAGTTGACGAATACGGGGAAAGTTTTAGTGGCGGCATCGTACTTATAGCCACCGATGTTTTGACCATTTAGGTTCTTTGGCCAATTTAACAAGCGGCAAGTATCTGCATATGAATAGGTTTCATAGAGGACCAGACTTGTATCTTTGTAGCGATACTTAAATTTAGCCAAATAACGTTGCTTGGCAAAGTCGATTATCTGCTGGATTTGATCATTAAACTCTTTACTTTGCTCTAAGGCTCGCCTGAATTTCTCAGTTACAGAAAAATCATCAGAACCCGTTCGTTCAACGACAGCCCAATTAACAGTTTGGTTTCTTTCGGCTTCTGTAATCGCAAACTGACCAGAGAGCACAAGAAATACGTTGTTGATTAGATCGTCGGATGCGTCAATTTTCCAGAGATCTTTTAGCTTAGACGTTAATCCTGAGCGTAACTTCTCTCCTGGCTTGGCTTCAACTACAAGTTCAAGAAGAACAGCTTCGGCGATGCGTTTTGCGTCGGCTACACGGATGGACAAGAAATTTAAGAACTCGATTTGTTCCTGATCCAGCACAAAAGGAAGATTTTCTTTCGCTGCGTGGACAAGGAAGTTGTAATAAGACAGCAACTGCTTATTTTGAAAGATTTTTAATGGAGTGATTGCGTTATGCTCGGCAAATTCAACAAGACGAGGAATTCGACCGAGCTTATGGCGCAGAATGTTGTAGGATTCTTTTATCAATCCAATTGAATTTGTTTTGGCTCTATCAATTGAATTGAGAATTTGTTGTTTGACTTGCTCTTCGAATTCTACGGTTGAGGCACCAGGGATGATCTTTGTACCACTACCAATGTATTTGCGCATTGACTCTTTCTGATAAGAGTTATCACCAGAAAGTGCGATGGGAATGAGGTAGTTCTTTTCGTAGTTTGCGATGAAGTCGATAACGACAACATAATCTTTATCTTTCGCCTTTCTCAATCCACGACCTAATTGCTGGATGAAGATAATTGAACTTTCGGTCGGGCGTAACAGCAAAACTTGGTTGATTTCAGGAATGTCGATACCTTCGTTGAAAATATCGACAGTAATAATGTAATCCAGCGCTAACTGGTCATCTACATCACTTACCAGTCTCTGAATAGCAATATCGCGTTCTTGCTGCGAGTTTTTCCCCGAGAGTGCAAGGGTTCGTTTCCCTTGTTTATTCAGTTCAATTTCTAGGGCTTTTGCTTCATCGTTTCTGGAACAGAAAATTAGCCCTTTAACTCGTTTTCCGGAGAATCCGTAGTCGTGCGCAGCTCGTAGAACATGCTTAACTCGCTCCTTAAATTCGAGACAATTAAATTCGGAGAGCTCTGAGAAAGGTTTGTTATTAACTGTGAGATCCGATATTCCGTAGTAGTGAAAGGGACATAGGAGATCTTCGTTCAAGGCATCTTGCAGACGAATTTCATAGGCGATGTTGTGATCAAACAGACTGTAAATATCTTCACCATCAGTTCTATCAGGACTTGCAGTCATGCCTAACCAAAATTCGGGCTTAAAGTGCTCCATGATTTTTTTGTAGGACTTAGCGCCAGCTCTGTGAACCTCATCAATGATGATGACGTCAAAATAGTTAGCATCGATATTTTTATAAACAATATCCTGACTTATTGTTTGGATGGTAGCGAACGTGAAATCGTTGTCTAGCTTTTTCCCATTGCCGGTTAACAAGCCATATGTCTTATTGGCACCGTTTATTCTTTTGAAGCTCCGCAACGCTTGCTTTGCAATTTGTTCTCTATGCACGACAAACAATATTTTTTTGGGAGACTTACGGATAACGGAATCTTTTGGCCAATCTGAAGGTTTCAAGTTCATTAAATGGCGAATCGCAAATGCCGCTGCAAAGGTTTTACCCGTGCCTGTGGCAGAAATGAGCATGGCTCTGGTTTCGCCGTGGATGTAGTAGTTGGTTAGGTTCTTAATGAAAGGCTTCTGCATTGTATTTGGATAAAGCCGAGTCGTAGGCTCAGCATTTCCAGAATTTTTCAGCAATTCGCGAGCTGCGCGTTCGTCCTTTTTCTTTTTTTCGTATTCGACCGTGTAGTCGTCTAACACCTTTTCAAGGTCATGGCTTTGGGAACAGTTCCATAACTCATTAAATTCGTGCTCCAAGCTGCTGATAAACTCGCCGTCCTTTTTAGATACCAGTCGAACGTTCCATTCTTTTGTTGAAGATAAAGCGTCCTGGGTAAGGTTGGAGCTTCCAATAATGGCTGTGGTTTTATCTTTATGGTGGAAGATAAAGCCTTTTGTATGGAACTTTTGTTGCTCCTCGCATCGGAACATTTTTATTTTTATATTCTTGAATTCGGATAGCCTGCCTAGGGCGGATGGTTGTGTAAAGAGGTTATAGTCCGTTGTGAGAATTCTCCCAGGCACTCCCTTTTCTTCAAGAGTTCTCAGAGTTTTATAAAGAAGTTGCCTTCCGGCATCCGTGATGAACGCTACGCTGAAGTCAAAAGACTCGCAGCCCTCAAGTTCTTTAATGATTTCAGAAACTATTTTTTTTACAGAATGAGTCTGATCACCTTTTTGGTTAAACAGTAATTGAACGCGTAAAAGGGGATCGGAATCAATAAATCCCTTTGAGATAAAAGAGGTCTTAAGTGCCTCTACTAAATCATTGTCGGATAGTTTGATTTTTGGCATACGAAGGTCTTTCAGCTTTTTTCATATCTTAACCGGAAAGAGGTGGTAAAACCCCGATGACAAGGTTATTGGTGGCTTTTTAATTGGATAAAATGAAGTCGCCTTAATAGTCTAAAAAAGCTATGAGACTAGAATTGTATGATCCGCTGGGTGGGATATTTTGCATATAAGATCCTTGAGGAGAGCCTTTTAACAGAGGTGTTTTGCATTGAAATAAAAGAGATACTCTCAAATTCCTGTTGAATGGTTCGACGTGAGAAGTGTATCTAAAGATGCAAATCTTAAAATGTAACGGAACGATTTATATTGGTCCCTTAAATTGGAGAAAGAATATGAAGAGGTTTACTGGTAGAAGAACTCTCACTATTTTGGAAGGGGAGCAAATTGTTGAATTCCTCTATAAGAGGGATACTCTTTAGAGAACTTAACAAATTATCAGAGTTTAGAGGGAAAGGTCTCCCATCGTTGTCGATTGAAAACAATGGGAAAAAAGCAGCCCCGTATGTAGGAAAGTGGCAAAAAAATCGTAACGCTAAGATTGTGTTTGAATTTTTAACTAATTCAGTCTATTTTCAACCAATTTTTTTGATATAAGAAATGAGTTAAATACCTTGCAGTTCGTAGATGAGCTGCGCTTGAACTCTAACCTTGTGGATTTTCCTGTCAAACCTGGGCACTCATCAAATTGTGGTGCAAAAGCTAAATTTTCAGATGTCGAAGCTTTTACACGAGGACTGGATAAATCACTTGAATTATTTTGTCATCAAGCTGAAAAATCCAGTCAAGAGAAAAATACAAGAAATGTAGTTAATGGGAACGTTACTTCTGGAAGCAAAGGAATCGAAGAAAAAGAAGATTTAAACTTAAACCCCAGCGACGACTATGTGACAGCAGTAGTAGAAGGAGGAAAAAAGAAGCTATTCACTTATAGTTATGAAAGGAATAACCAGCTTCGAAAGCAAGCGCTGAGAAAGTATGGCTATAAGTGTGCAGCCTGCGGTTTTAGTTTTGAATCGTTTTACGGACCAGAGCTCGGCGAAAACTTCATTGAGGTTCATCACATTGTTCCGGTGTCAGAAGGTGAACGTGAAAATGACTACACAAATCTGAGACCTATGTGTTCGAACTGCCACCGAATGATTCATCGCCTTTATCGTGAACTTGAGCCTAAGGACTATAAGCGCGCAATTGAAATCCTGACTTCAAAAATTAAGAAACCTTAATAGTCTCAATTAAATAGAGTACATCGGCAGATATATTCAATTTGTCGACAGAAGATGTGCGTCAGAGGCCGTAGTGCCTTTCCGACGCACTCGCTTATCAGAGTAGATTCAGCACAGCCGGTCGGTTTGCCGCATATCGCACATCGGGTCTTTGAACACATTAAAGCCCGCTTTAACCGATCAAAAAATACAAGAAGAAACTGCGTGACCAAAACGGTAAATTCCAAATCTGAGAGCCTCGGATTCCTGTAAAAATAAAACAGCAATATTGGAGGTAGGAAGAACATGAGTAATGCCTTAATTGTTATTGGTCATCCGTATTGGAAGGATTCTGTTGCCAACCGTGCCATTCTTGAAGAACTTCAAAAGCTTCGTCCGCAAATTAAACTCTCGAACCTGATTGAACTTTATCCGGATTTCGATATCGATATAGAGGCGGAACAACGCAAGCTCATTGAGGCGGATACGGTGGTCTGGCAGTTCCCGCTCATGTGGTACAGCTGTCCGTCCATTATGCGCAGATACCTCGAAGGCGTGCTTAGTTACGGCTTTGCTTATGGTTCCTCCGGTTCAAAGCTTGAGAATAAACGTCTTATCGCATCGATCACGACCGGAGTAAAACAATCGGTGTACGAGGGCGGAATACTTGGATTCAGCGCAGAGGATTTATTTAAGCCGCTGGCGCAGGTCGTAAAAATGTGCTCTATGCTCTGGGAACCGCCTCAGGTCACTTTTGGTTTAAATTCAGCCGGAGCCAAAGGCGACGAAATCAAGCTCGAAGAGATTCGAATCAGGTGTCGGGAACACGCTCGCCTGCTGAGTGAGCGTCTCTGACAGGGTCTCCCGGTGCTCACACTGCGCAAGTGGGATATTTACTTGCGGGGTGTTTGAGCCTAGCATGGTTAAGTATAAAAACACCCGATGGAAGCGCTATGAAGCCTCAGCATATATACATCGAACTCTCCGGAACATCCCGGGAAATCGGACTGAAATACGGTCGTGAAGCCAAGGAAATGATTCACCGTAATTTGGCTTTCTACAGAACATTTTTTAAAGAATATGCTCGAATGGAATGGATTGAAGCGAAGCAGCTTGCTCAGAGTTTCATCTTTCTGATCCAGAACAGCGCACCTGATTTGCTTGATGAAATGCATGCCGTGGCAGAGGGCGCCGGCGTATCTTTTGAAGACATTCTCACGCTTAACTGCCGAAGCGAGGTGATTTTTGCAAGACCGGACGGCTGCAGTTTCGTCGGCTTCCTTAGCGAACACGGAAAAGACGGCCATGTATACATGGGTCAGACATGGGACTGGCTGATTCCTGCCGTTGAAAATGTTTGCGTTTTAAAAATCCAAAAAGAGGGCAAACCTGATCAGTTGATTGCGGTTGAAGCGGGCATGATTGGCGGTAAAGGCCTTAACTCTCATGGAATCGGTGTTTGTTTAAACGCCCTGAGTGTGGGCAAAGGCAAAATCGGTATGCCGCTTCATGTTCTGTATCGAATGATTCTCAATACGAATAAAGCGAGCGACGCTATCGAAGCCGTTGCACAGTGCGATAGGGCAGGCGCCAGTAATTTTGATATCGGTACGGCCTCGGACTATCTATTTGCGCTGGAATACACACCGGATAATTTCGATGTGATCATGAGCGAGGGAGAGCCGCTCTGCCATACGAATCACTATCTTTCTCCGCTCTTTGCGGCGCAGGATACATTCAAGCGTGACTTGACCGATACCTTCATGCGCTACAACACGCTGAGAAGAGAAGTAAAAAAAGTGAACTATCCGGTGGACGAGAAGACCTTATTTGGAATTCTTTCGTCTCACCAGAATTTCCCGGATTCAGTTTGCTCTCATGAAGATCCGAGAGATCCGAAGTACAAACGCTTCTGCACAATTTACGGCATCGTCATGGACTTAACCGCCCGCAGAATTTGGATTACGGACGGCCGTCCCTGTGAAGGCAAAATCGCTACATACGCACTGACAAAAGAAGTCTGACCCTTTGTTGTCAGAAGTAAAAAGCCGGGCTCGTCCCGGTTTTTTATTAGGGCAGAGGTTGACAACTAATTGATTATGATTATCATTTGATAAATATTCAGTCAAGCGAGGCGGTTATGTATAGAACAACGGTAATCATCGACGGCATGCATTGCCCTATGTGTGAGTCACAAGTTAAGGGACTGATTAGAAAGCTCTATCCCAATGCCTCTCTTTCTGCCGCTCATAAAAAAGGACTGCTTAGTATCGAATATCCGTTTATTCCGAGTCAGGCGGAAATTAAGAAAGCTTTGGAATCAGGAGGTTACCAAGTAAAGAGCTTCAGTACGGAGAAATTTGAGAAAAAGCCGAGTTTGTTCGCAAGACTGTTCCATTCATTTAAAACGGCCTGATCTTTAATTTTCAGTCCTCTTTCGGGAGGATTTTTGATGTTTGACTATAATAGGGGGGCAGTTCTTTTTCTTTATTGAGTGTCCTTATTAGGAAACCTATGTAATTATCTAAATGAGTTGTTAGTCCACTCAATAGGGTGGTGGTATTTACTCTCGACTCATTTAGAGCAGGGATGATGTTTCAGCTTTAAACCCCATACAGAAGTCAGCTCAGCGACACCAACACCGCGAAGGATCAAGTAAAAAACGGACCCAACAAAAAGACTTGAGATCACTTCAAAAATGAATTCCCCGATGTTGAATGGCTTTCCTTCAATGAGCTTCTGAGCATGCCGAAGAACACCGCTGATCCCAAAGAGAACAAGGGATAGCACAGTGTGAAATACACTTAGGTTTTGAGGATCTTTTTCAGGCATTTTTTACCCATTAGTGCGTTTAATTGGTAATTTTACGACATGCAATTACTTAAATATATTGATAAGTAAACGCCTGCATACATCTAAGGGAAAACAATGAGACTAACTATTTTGATAAAATGCTTGCCGCTTACAGGAGAAGGTTAAGAGCAAAGAGATTTTAGGTGTTGCTGGCGCAGTTTCTATGAAAGCAGAAAACTACCCTTTAAACACCTCAGTGTTATACTGAGGATGAATAATATTGTGAAGGCGTTGAACAATGTATGATACGGAGCTTACCACTCAAATAATCGGCTACTTCCTCTGGAAGGCCGGTGGAGCAATGCCTTATTTGAAGATCCTAAAATTGGTGTACCTTGCAGATAGAAAAGCACTTCTGGATATTGGAGAAACGCTTACAGGCGATGCTTACTCTGCAATGAAATTAGGACCTGTTCCTTACTATACCTATAACAGCCTAAAGCAGGATAAATTTGACAGCCAGTGGCTCGAACATAAAAAATTCGATGTTCGTTTAAAAAAGGAAGTAAACTCCAACGACCCTTTGGATACATTTGAACTTTTGAGCCCGATAATGCAAAGCATTCTTGACAGCATTTGGGATCAGTATGGAAATAAAAGGAAATACGATCTTGCCAAGCTTACGCACACCATCTGCCCCGAATGGGAAGCTTGTAAGGATGACTCTATTGAATTAGCTGATATTTTGAAAGCAGAGGGATATACATCAGCTCAAATTCATGCAACCTTGGAACGAGTCGCTGAACTTAATCGGCTCAAAGAATTCTCGAAGGAAATGCAATGACACTGTCCCTCTTGCGGGGAGGAACAGTTCTTGCGTCCACTGGTTCTATCAATCATCTTCACATAATCTGCTCTGCCCCTCGCTTTTATCCCCAGATCGGCGGATTAGGGGTTCTGGTTGTAAACATAAGTTCTGTCAAACCCGGCACCACCTACGACTCTACTGTCATTCTTCACCAAGGAGAGCACCCCTTCATAACTCATGATAGTTATGTTTTATATGCACAAGCTGTAGTTTGGAAACTTGAATCTATTGAGAGAAGAATTGAGTCTGGAGAAATACTCCCGCAAGACCCTTTGGCCGAGCCATATATTTCCAATGTAATCGCCGGCTTTTTCAAATCTCCTTATGTCCCTCGTAAGATTCTAAAATTTTGTGAGAAGTCAAATCTCTCCTAAGCGCTGCGTTTTCTATATACCTTCCCAGGAAAGCCCGTAAAACGTCCTGCCGTTTCCTGTTATATCAGCCGGATGCTATAAATTTGGTAGATGAAATTAGTTATCTACACCACGTTTATCCCCATTGATTTTGCTAGGGCCAAAAACAGTAGACTATTCTTATAAGCAATTTTTACAAGAAGATAAAGATGAACGCCGCCCCCATTACTTTTGAGGACCTTTCTCATTTACCAAGAGAAGTTATTCTCAGACGAGCTGAGCGATACTATAAAGTCGCAATAAAAACAAGAATAAACTGTCAAGAATCTTCTCGACATTCTGTCAGAGCCAGCCCTCTTCCAAATCAGGGATTTCCGCCCGTCCTCAATGTTTGCTGTGGTACTACCCTTAGGGAGTCAAACCCTCCGGGGTCTGTTTTTATAGTATGGGCAAAACTTTGCTTTGATGAAAGAAACGACGCATATTATTTATTTACAGACTATCGATGGAAAGTAGAGCGTACAGATGAGGAAACCGCAAAGGAGCTTATAAATCAAAAGAAAATTGGGATTACTAACTACTACCCAAAGTCTGCAATTCCTAAGGCCTCCAAATGAAAACTCAGGGATTTTTTAAAAACCAAAGAAAAAGCTATTCGCAACCATTCAACTACTACGAAAGAAACATGACTAATAAAATTCCTGGAGCCGCTCAAACTATTTCCCCCGGAAGCCAAAGAGGATTTAGGGCTGACTCAAGTCTTACTGATCCACTAGACGAGTGGATGGCGAAAAATATTAAAAGCAAAAAGACAGCAACCCAAAACTCAAAATCTGAGGAGGCGCCTCAAACTCAGCCTGACAAATCTGTATGCCATATGAGTTTGCCTACAGAACTAGACTCCATAAATGCTAGATTAAAAAAACTTGAAGACCTCCCTCCAGGCCAAATAATAAACAAAACAGTCTATAAGGCTGACTATGATAAGGGAACTCTTAGTGCGATCGAAGCATTTAATAACTACCAAAATGTGGTTAATAAATATCATTATGAATCAGAAAAATACTTTCGTGAAACAAAAAGAATCCAAAAACTCCTGAGCACACTTACCAAAAGGGTACGGGAACTGGAAAGACGGCCCGTCGTAGAGCGATCTGTTATAGACGCCCTAATGTATAGGGTACAACAACTGGAACAGCAGATACCCCAGGGGAAGGTATATTCTGAACACTCAACAGCCTCAGACAAAAAGTATCTAGATGATGCAATTAACCAATTTAATTCCAAAATTGCAGCATTAGATGCAGAGCAATTAAAACTAGAGAAAAATGTTAAATCTGTTCAGGACAGCCTCGAACCTTTTGTGACTCAAGTTGCGAACATCATAGAAGAAAAGATAAATGAAAAAGCTTCCATAGGAGATTTAGACGTTGTGTTATCTTCTATTTCAAACATAGAATCATCCGTCCAGACACTAACTGATAAGCTCAATACTTCTTTGGAAAACCTTCCAAAAGAAGTACAAAACAATATAAAAACAGAACGTAAAGAGAATATATCCTCTCTCGTTTCCAAACTCCTCGGATAGTTTTCAGCCCGCTTCTTACAGCGGGCTTTTTGTTGGGTTAAAGAAGAGGCGTAAGTTCAGTATAAGTCTGACCTCCAAACGAGCCATAACCTTCAAAACTAACCCAGAACACTGTCTTCTCTTTCGTTATAACTAAGGTTTTACATGTCTTAATCCCTTCAAAACAGGGAAGATATTCTGACTATCTTATGTGATTTTATAACATAAATTCAAAAAGTTAAAAATGAATAAATTTAAAAAAAATAATACACGATTTTGCTGATTTAACCCACCTTTTAGGAAGGAAAATAAGTTTTCCATCTCCTAATCTCCGTTTAGAAAGTTTTATCCGAAAAATTGTTAAAGAACAGTAAGAGGTAACAATGGATAAGTCTATCTCGCAGTGTGCAGTCCCTCGGATATTGAGAAGTTTAGCGAAAAGTTTGTAAGTTAGTTGAAGGTAATGTTGCTAGTGACGAGAACATTTAAATTGAAAACCTTTTCTTGAAATATCTTGTCTGGCTTGTTGGTTTCGAAGTACTGAAGGTCTGTAGAACAGAAAATCTCTGAATTAAGTTTGCAGCTCTCATGCAGCTGTTGCGAATTACGTCCCGCAGCAGTGCAGGTCGAGACCAAAATGATTACGCTTCAAGCAGGTTTCTTTACAACGAATATTTCTATCTCGAATAATGTCGGATCAAGACTATCGGAATTCAGCGATTTCGGTTAAAGTGGTGACCTATCCGTTTAACTCAGGAAAGTCCGATTGACCAAAAGTTAAGAGGCCTAACAATATGCTGAATCCGTCTGTACGTCGTCAAATCATTAAGCTGATTAAAAGAGAAGTTGTTCCCGCACTTGGCTGCACTGAACCGATTGCTGTTGCGCTGGCAGTAACAAAAGCACGGGAAATTCTGGGAGCGCTTCCCGATAAGATTGAACTCGGATTAAGCGGCAATATTATTAAGAATGCCATGGGCGTCGGTATCCCGGGGACCGGGATGATCGGTTTGCCGATTGCGGTAGCGCTTGGCGCTTTAATCGGTCGCTCAGAGCTGGAACTTGAAGTGCTGAGAGATGTCTCTGAAGAGTCGGTCGCTGCCGGTAAAGCTTATATTGACGAGGACAGGATTGAAATCCTTCTTGATGAAAATGCGCCTTCCAATCTTTACGTAGACGCCAAAGTCTTTAAAGACGGCCATACCGCAAGAGCCATTATCTCCAGAGAGCACACAAAATTTATTTATCTTGAAAAGGACGATGAAGTTCTTTATCAGGAAGCTGAACAGCAGGGCGATGAGGAAGAGGGCGATGATGATATCAAGCTCGATATGAAAACCGTCTATGAATTCGCTATTGAGAGCCCTCTGGATGAAATCGCTTTTATTCTGCAAGCAAGAGATCTTAATAAGCGCGCTGCGGAACTGGCGCTTTCAGGAGACTATGGTCATTCATTAGGCGCCATGATTAAAAATCGCGGAGCCCGATATTTCGGCGATACAACGGTTGCCCATATGATTGCTTACACTTCTGCGGCATGCGACGCACGTATGGGCGGTGCGACGATCGCGGTTATGTCAAATTCCGGAAGCGGAAATCAAGGGATTACCGCGACGCTTCCTGTGGTCTCCTATGCGGAAGACTGTGACGCTTCAGAAGAACAATTGATCCGAGCGCTTACGCTGAGTCACCTCACCAGTATTTACATCAAGCAGAATCTCGGAAGGCTTTCCGCTTTATGCGGATGCGTCGTGGCATCCACCGGCGCTTCTTCCGGCATTACTTGGCTGATGGGCGGCAAGTTCCCGGAGGTCTGCGCAGCAATTAAAAACATGATCGCTAACTTGGCAGGAATGCTTTGCGACGGAGCAAAGCCCGCATGTTCACTTAAAATTTCTTCCGGCGTATCAACGGCAATGATGTCTGCGCTGCTCGCCATGAATGAACACTGCGTTTCCGAGATGGAAGGCATCGTGAGTGACGACATTGATCAGACCATTAGGAATCTGACATCCATTGGCAAAGAATCCATGATGGAAACAGATAAGCAGGTTCTGCAGATCATGATCTGTAAATAGCTGACTTATTTTCCACTATTAATAGAGCGAATAGACTGGAATCCGCCGTTGCGTTTCCGGTCTTTCTGATTATTTTCATCCTTATCGCTGATGAATTTAAGGAGCCCGCTTTTAATTAAGCCGATTGTTTTGCTGCGCACTATCGCTAATTGAGCAGTGATCTCTATATGCTGGAAACCGCGGCGCTGAGGCAGCTTTTTAGCGCTTTTGAAGTTATTGCAAAATTTTCGAGCAGCTCGGCGTCTTTTTCATCTTCGTATAAATCTCTTCTGGTCTCAATCATGACTGAAGAAACTCTCGGATCGCTTAGATAGAAGGCCTGCGGTACCAATGCTCCGCTAAAAGGTGCATTTAGCCCGGTATCAAAGGTTTTATTAAAGGATTGATAAAACGCTTCAGAGATTTCGGAAGATGTGTGATAGGGGTCTGTACCGATACACACTTCCGGACGATCTTTTAACAAGGGACCTTCATAAGGAAGCTGCTCAGAGGAAAAACTATGTAGATCGATGATGAGGACCTTCCCGTAACGGCTCAGCGCGTCTTTAACTTTACGCGTTAGCGTGTAGTGATGCGGATAAGTAGTACTCTCTCAAAAGACGACTTCTTTCAGCCGCAGAGAGTTCCCGCCTTAATGTCTTGAGATCGTGAGTTTTTTGATAGATGACGCCCATACCAATGCCGGACATGCTTTCCAGGCTGTCGTCAGCGAAGCGCTCAACATCTACCACTAAACGACTGATCGGACTGACAACTGTTTGTTCGACAGGTATTCCGTTTGAGTATAGTGCGAGGGTCCAAAAATCAGTCATCTTGACGAACTCTTTCTGGAGCAACTCCGTACTTAATATAAACTGGTTCCGGATGTCATATGGAATATGAGTTGAATCATGCGGAACATGGAAAATAACCCATTTGGGAAAATTAAATTTCATTTTTTTCTTCGAATCAAAAATAAAACTTATGGGTCTAGAGTGTAGATGCCGCTGATGAAATGATGATTAATAATGCTGAGTTTTAATATATTGAAGAAAGGCGGTATCTGAGGCTTGAAGTCCGTAACAGATTGGAGAAACTTACTTAGAGAAAGAAGTTTAGTGTTTCAAATACAGCGAAGGCTGGGATGCATATTCCCGGCAATGGTTTGGTAAGGCAGGTATATGCTGCAGATAAGAGCAGAGATTAAATGTTTTGGGCTTTTTTATGGGGATTCGGGCAGGCTGAAGAGGATAGATCGGTATCAAAGACGTGAAGTGTTGATTTATAAAGCGCTGATGTGATTATTCGACAGCTTTTAATTCTCAAAGTTTATTTTGTAGTACTTAGAGGCAGACTCTAAGGCAGACTCTACATCAAGTTTAATTAGGCTCTATATTTTCTGCCGCAGCGATTGAATGAAATCGCAGACCGATAAAAATCCCGCCGAAGCGGGACGAAACGAGGGCCTTCTACTTTCGAATTTTATATCCGATCTGCATTAGATACGTCGCAAAGCCCGCGGATAAGATGCCGAAAAAACTGACGATAAAAAGACTGACCCAAGGATTAAAGTCGCTCTGCGAGAAAAATCCATATCGGAACCCGTCAATGATGTAGAAAAACGGATTGAATCTAGAAAGCGTCTGGAAAATCGGCGGCAGCTGGTGAATCGAGTAAAACACTCCGGAAAGAAATGTCAGCGGCAGAATCACAAAACTCTGGAACGCTCCGATCTGATCAAATTTGTCTGCCCATAATCCTGCGATCAGTCCGAGAGAACCCATCAGCATCGCGCCCATAAACGCAAAAATTAAAATCCATAAAACATGCTGCATGGGAGGCGCTGACCAAAACACCGAAGCCAGCAGCACGCCGCCGCCCACGATCAGCCCTCGCACCACAGAAGCGCCGATCATCGCAAGAGAAAGCTCCCAGCCGGAAAAGGGCGGAAGCTGAATAAATATCAGACTCCCCATGATCTTGGACGACAGCACCGAAGAGGAACTGTTGCCGAATGCGTTCTGCAGCAGCGTCATCATGACGAGACCCGGAACTAAAAAGTGCAGATAATTAACGCCGTCAAAGGTCGGCATGCGGCCGGATAAAACCTGACCGAATACTGTCAGATATAAAACGCCCATCAGCACCGGCGCAAAAATCGTCTGCAGCGCAATCTTCTTAAACCGCAGTATTTCCTTTTCCAGCAATGTCAGGAAAGAGGCGCCGGGACGATACGGCTGCGGTTCGATCTTGTATTGGGTCATTCGTCGGTAATCCTCAAAAATACTTCTTCTAAGTTCGCTTTTCCCAGCTCCAGACCTTCGGGCTTGAGGTCGACAGCTTCCAGAGCCTCTAAAAGACGGCGAAGCTCTTCAGGTCCGCTATAGGACATGGAGTAAAACCCGTTAGGGAGCTTCTCGCAACGGAAGGGAAAATCTTTTGGCAGCGGTGCGGAAAGCGCGAATATCACACGATCTTTGGAATATTCTTTTAAAAGTACCTGTGTATCTTCAAGCGCTGCGACCTGCCCGTGATTAAGGAGCGCGACTCTTCGGCAAAGCCGCTCGGCTTCTTCTAAGTAATGCGTCGTCAAAATAATCGTATGCCCCTTTCGGTTGAGATCTTCCATAAATTCCCAAAGGCGGTGACGCAGCGCAATGTCGACTCCGGCGGTCGGTTCATCAAGAACAATTAGAGGAGGGCGGTGTACCAGAGCTTGAGCGATCAGTACGCGTCGCTTCATGCCGCCGGAAAGACGCATTACGCTGTCTTTTTTCTTGTCCGAAAGATCGAGAACCTCTAAAAGCTCATCAATCCATTTGCCGTTGTCTCTCAAACCGAAATAGCCGCTCTGCTGCCGAAGTGTCTCGTAAACGGACAGGAACGGATCAAAGGTGATTTCCTGCGGAACAATGCCGACGCACATTTTAAAATTTCGCCAGTCCCGATGAATGTCGTATCCAAGAATGGAAATTTCTCCGCAGTCCGGATTAACCGTCTTGGCCAGCACGCCGATAAGCGTGCTCTTGCCGGCTCCGTTCGGGCCGAGCAGCCCAAAGAAATCTCCTTGTTCAATAGAAAAGGAAATGTCGGTCAGAGCTTTTTTCTCACGGCCGCTCTGATGAAAGGTTTTCGAAAGGCCCTTGATACAGAGAGCCGCCGGGTTGCTGGTTGCCAAATTAAACCTCCGCGTCGTTCAGCTAAAAGGTTGAAGAGAGTGGGACAGAAGCGGGAAGAAGCTCTGCATCCGTCCCAAGCGTTTCAATTAAAGAAGATGCTATTTCCTCGGAACGCCGTCAAGCCACGCCTGACCCTGATTGGGCGAATACACACTCTGCTCAATCAGATCTTCCGTACGCACAGATCCTTTAGAGAGCACTCCTGTCAGCGCTTCCGTGAGAAGCTGCGCCATCGTGACGTACCAGAACTGTCCCGCGACGGTCGGAATAAAGAGATCGTCTTTCTTCTCTAAAAGTCCAGCCCTAATCCATTGATCGGTAACGGGTTTCAGCGGTTTTTCGATTTCGACTCCGAACGCTTCTCCGATTGCTTTAAGAGAGAACGGACCGGATTCAACGCTCGAAGCCAGTGTGCGGAGCAAATACCAGTTTTCCTGAGGCTTCATCATCACAAAGACCGGTTTCTGGTCCTTCTCAACCATTTCGTTCCATTTGGAGAGCTTGCGCTCCTGCATCCAGCTGTGTCCGCTGAGTTTGCCGCCCGCGCCGCATCCGAACGGAAGACAGTCCAGAGAACCTTTGGCTAAGGAATTGTAGATATTGCGCTCTCTCGCGGTTCTTGCCCGATGCGTGTTGGTGAGACGCCGCCACTCGCCGTGCGCGGAAAACACTTCCACGCTGCGCGCAAACATATCGGCGGCTTCCGCAAGCGTTGCAGCGGGCTCCAGCAGCCCCGCCTGAATTCTCTTATTCAGAGGAGACTTTTCAAACACATTGAGCTGATAGCAGTCGACGCCGTCGATTGGAAGTTCCGAAGCGATCTTCAGATCGCTCTCCCAAGCAGTACCTTTTTGTCCGGGGAACCCAAAGAGCAGGTCGATGACGACAGCGGCCTGCCTATTCGCGGCAATCTCTTCGAGTCTGCGGATGACGCGTTCTGGCGTATCGATGCGCTGCATCTCTTTGCGAATCTTCGCGTCAAAGCTCTGTACGCCGAAAGAAAACCGGTTGACGCCCCCCTCGAGCGACGCTTCGAGCATTTCGTCCGTCATGTTATGGACTCGTCCTTCGACAGTAATTTCGCAGTCATCGGAGAGGGGAAGATATTTTTTTGCAGCGATGAGCAGCTCTTTTAATTGTTGGGGAGGAAGAGCGGTCGGAGTTCCGCCGCCAAAATATAAGGCTTTGATCGGCGCGGAGTTCTGAGCGGGGCGCCCGCTCCAAAGCGCGAATTCGCGAATGAGGTTGCGGCAGTAGCGCTCTGATTCTTCCGCGGTCCAGGGATTCTGATAGAACATGCAGAATAAGCAGCGGCTTTCGCAGAAAGGAATATGTACGTAGGCAAGCGCTTCTTTTCTGCGGGGCTCATGCGACTTCTTCTCCAGATAGTTTCGAGCAGTGCTCCAAAGCATCGGAATACCGAAAGGTCCCGAGTGGACGGTAGCCTTTGCCGGGAATGCGCGGTGCAGGGCGTCCTCTTCATTGGCAAAGTACGCATCCATATTTTTCTGTTTCATCAGAAGCTTTTTAAATAACTGAACTCCGGTTTCAAACGAGGACATCGAGCACTCCAGTGTAAGAAGTCATAAGCCGTCCGATACGGCGGTAATGACCGTTGTTTAATGCTCAGGGGCCTTTATCAAGGTCCCAAAAAAATCTGCATTCGGCAAAGGCGTTTTCCCTCGTAATCTCAGTGAGAGTCTCGGGCCGTACGCGGATTGCCTGACAATTTAGAAATTCATTCTAACGAACAAAAATCGATGCAATCGTGTATGAACTTAGGGCGGAAATAGAGCGCTATTTAGTAAAAAAATCGATAAAACAGGAGGTTATAAGACATACGGTTCAATATCTTAGGGAATACGATAATGAGAATTAATCTCGATGATGTAAATAAGTTAAACAGAAAGGCAGAAAATTGTACGTTTTTAATCACTTTTTCTAAGAATTCCCTAAGCTTGAATCTTTTTAGACGCTGCAAAGGATGGCCTTAGGGCTTTTGCTGAGAACAGGATCAAAATAAAATTATCACGTATATACAATTAGATAAATAAATTTTGTTTTATCCTGAAATGATCCGTTTCTTGGAATAACAGATGTGAAGAAAGAACGTTTGATCACCGGAACAATCGCTTTAGTTTAAGTTTTATTGGATAAATGTTTCATATTTATCCTTAAAATGTTAATAAAAGTTATATCAAATAATCAAATAGATAAATAGATGATTCGCAAATACGCCTGAGGCGGATCAGGGTTTTTGCTAATGAGAATAAGAAGCATTCAAGTAAATTTTTAGAATATGATTCGATGAATGAGAATCATTATCGATTAAATATTTAAGTTTTTGATAAGTTATGAATGCGAGAGAAGAGACGCCTCAGGTGAAACAGAAAACCGTCATCGATTTTCGTAAACCTTTCAACGCGCCGCAGGAACAGCCTTGGTTTGCCCGCGTTACCGACAACCCGATAACGGACGCTTTCCCGGAATCTATTGATATCCATCCCGGACTCGACGCTTCACCGGTTTTACCGACGGAACTTCCTTCCGTTCTCAACAGACTGACCGAGCAGCCGAGAAAACGCAGAACCGTTGCCTATATCAATGTGCCTTACTGCGAAACACGCTGCCTGTACTGCCTTTTCTATATCAAGCCTTACCGCACGAAAGAGGAAAGCGCGGCATACGCGGACACCTTAATTAAAGAGATGCAGCTCTGGGCGGATAAACCCGTTCAGAATAAAGAACCGGTGCACGCCGTCTACTTCGGAGGCGGTACGCCGACCGCGCTCGAAGCATCTGATATTCGACGCGTGCTTGAAGCCGTCAGAAAGTACCTGCCGCTCGCAAACGATTGCGAAATCACCTACGAAGGCAGATTGTCCGGATTCGGTGACGACAAGATGGAAGCTGCGATCGAAGGCGGCGCAAACCGCTTCTCGCTCGGCGTGCAGACGTTTGATACCAAAGTGCGTCAGGCGGTCGGTCGCCGCTCTTCTAAAGAAGAACTCATCCGAAGGCTTACACGCCTGATGAGCTATAGCCAGGCCGCTGTCGTGATCGACCTGATATACGGCTTCCCGTATCAAACATTGGAAACCTGGCTTGAAGATCTTCAGATTTCTAAAGATCTGGGTCTGGACGGAGTTGACTGCTATCAGCTCCGAGTCTTTGAGCGTTCTCCTCTCCACAAATACATCGCCAACGGCAAACTGCCCGCGGGGCCCGATCACGCGATGCGCGCGCGTATGTTCCGTGAGGCGGTCTTTCAGATGCGTGAAGCCGGATGGAGCCGCCTTTCAATCAGTCACTGGGCATCCAATACACGCGAAAGAAATTTCTATAACTATTACGCTAAAACTCGTACCGACTGTCTCGCTTATGGCCCTGGGGCGGGTGGAGTGATCGACGGATTCAGTTACATGCAGCATCGCGCGCCTGATGCATGGATAAAGAGCGTCGAAGAGGGCGTAAAGCCGATCGCGATGATGATGCGGCCCTCCAAAAACTGGGAACTGGGTCGAGCGGTTGCCGAGCAGATGGAGCTGAATTACTTCAACCCCTCTGCGCTTGCAAAAGAATTCTCCCCGCAGCTTAGCAAAGCTTTCGAACCGATCACAGAAAATTGGACGGAAGCCGGACTGCTGCTGCCGTTTTCTGAAAGATACGAACTGACCGTGGCCGGTCAGTTCTGGCAGGGACGGATGACGCAGCACATTCTCAACCATATTAAAAATACCAACTTATGACCTCTAAAATCCAAACTTTTAAATATTCAGCGGCAGCAGCGGCGCTGATTGCAGCATTTTCCTCGCAGGCCCAGGAAGTTCAGAAAGCGGTCGAAGTGACCGTAACCGCCGGACGCATAGAGCAGCAGCTCCTAGATGTGCCGATGAGCGTATCGGTGCTCACGCAGGAGGAAATTCGCAATTCTTCTGCGAGAAATATCGGGGAGCTCCTTTCCGATGTTCCCGGTGTTGAAGTAACCGGCGACGGCTCTCAGGGTTTAAAGCGCGTTCAGATCCGAGGTGAAGACGCGTTTCGAAGCCTAATCCTTATTGACGGACAGCGTGTCTCGGAACATAAGTCGATGTCCGGCCCGGCGCTTTTAATTGATCCTTCATCGGTTGAACGCATCGAAGTCATCAAGGGGCCGGCCTCCGTGCTCTATGGCTCAGATGCTATTGGCGGGGTGATTAATATCATCACAAAGAAGGGAGGTAAAAAGCCCTTTGAAGCAGAAGCTTCTGTCGGCTGGAATGGCGCAGGCCATGGCTGGGAAGAGTCAATTTCTTTCGGCGGAGACTATAAAGGTCTTAAGTACCGACTGAATGCCGGCTATCAGAGCCACGGCGATATCAAGACGCCGCTTGGATACCAGAACGGAACGGATTTTCGTCAGAAAAACTTAGGTGCTTTCCTGAACTACGACTTTAATGAGCATTTTACTGTCGGCATGAGTGCTGATACCTTTGACTCCGATATTAATTCTTCCAGCTGGGACTATGAGCAGGATCCGGATAATGAATTCTTCGTCCGTATTCCTAAGTGGAAACGCGATAAAGTCGCACTCTTTGCCGAAGGTAAGAATCTGACAAGCTATCTTACTAGGGTTCGTTGGGACGGCTTTTGGCAGAATAACCACAAGCAAATGCGCAATTACGTTGGAGCCTCGGTTAACACGCCGGCGTACAACATGAATGTCGTGACCGACTCTGTAGCAAATAACAAGATCCGTACGTTCGGAACGAGTCTGCAGGCGGATTGGCAGCTCGGTGACAGCAATACGCTCATCACCGGCTACGAATTTACTCAGGACTCGTTAAAGGCTTCAACGGATGCCGCCTTCACCCAGAAAATGAAGATGGGTCCCATGACAATGCTGGACACAGACTACGTCACCAACCGTTATGTAGAAGGCAAGGAAATTACTAACGCCGTGTTCGCCGCCATGGAAACCGAGTTACCCATGGATTTCACAATGAACTACGGTGTGCGCTACACATTCGTGAATTCTAAACTGACCAATGCAAGCGCTCTGCGCAACGGACACAGAACGACACCCGCGGGAACAACTAATTACGTGAATACCCCCGTGGATGATGCGGGCTCGGTCGGCAGCAACAATGAAAGCCGCCCGGTCTTCAATTTAGGCTTTATCTGGAAAGGAATTGAAGATACGTCGATTCGCGCTCAGTGGTCTCAGGGCTTCCGTGTCCCGAATCTGCAGGAGAAATTCCTGATTAACAGTATGGGCGGCGGAACGGTCTACGGCAACCCTAATCTGAAGCCGGAGAAATCCAACAATTTCGAAATCGGTGTCCGCTACAGCGGCACTTATGTCGATGCCGACTTCGCAGTTTTCTATAACCTTGCGGACGACTACATCTCGACAGAAATCCTCAGCGGCTCAGGCTCTGACGTCTATCGCTATGTGAATGCCGATAAGGCAAAGACATTCGGTGCGGAACTTTCTCTGAACTTCAAAGTGAACGAGTACATCAATCCGTATGCGTTCTTCTCTGTGATCAGAAGAAAAACCGAATGGGCAAACGGCGTTTTCACTTATGATTCCGGCACACCGGCCTTTACCGCGCGCTACGGTCTGAGAACCGATGTTCCGCTCTTTAACGGCCGCTGGACTACAGACACTTATCTGAGAAGTGCGACCGCCAAGAAGACTTACTCGGTTTCTAGCGATGAGACAACGCGTATCGCGGGCTACACAACCTTTAACTTCGCGACCGCCTATCACTTCGGACCAAAGAAGGCCTACAGCGCTAACTTTGAAGTGCTGAATATCACCAATCAGCTCTACGGCTATGAGACTTCCATTTACGAGCCCGGCCGCCGAGTGAACTTCAAACTCAGCGCTAAGTATTAACCTGAACCGGATTCATCCTGTAACTGACATGACTGATGAAATGACGTTAAACGCCGCGGCAGTCGGCCGTAAACAAAGGTTCTCCGACCGCTGGTCCGCTAAAGATCTGGTCGTTATCGGAATCTTTGCGGCTGCCGCCAAAATTTCTACTGTTTTAATCGCCATGGTGGGAGGAGGGATGAATCCTGTTTCGCTTCTGCTTAAAAACATGGTGTTCACGACACTCTTGGTCGTGATGCTCTTCAAAGTGAAACAGAGCGGAACTTTGACGCTCTTTGTGATCGTGAGCACACTCGTGAATTTCCTTCTTCTCGGAGGAAACATTACGCTTATCGTCCCGATGCTTTTTGCGGCGCTTCTCAGCGAACTCCTTATGGCCTCGGTACGTAAAGCAGGACTGCCGGGCAGTGTTTACTGGGGCGTCGGCTGCTTTGATCTGATCTGCAAATTCGGCTCTCTCGGCATTTCATACCTGATGATGCGCGAGTCGCCCGCGCTGATGGCTGTGGTGATCCCGATTGTGATCATCGGCTATGTCGGCTCACTGATCGGTCTTTGGACCGGCTATCGTTCAACTAAGGAATTAAGACATGCGGGCATCATTTGCTTCTAACCCGACATCTCCGCTCAATCGGATAGACGTGCGCGTCAAAATGCTGATCGCGGCCGCTGCCTCGATTATGACGGTGGCGATTTCTTCTGAAGCCGCTCAGTACCTGCTTTTTGCAAGCTCTTTTGTATATCTTCTTTTATTAAAACGACCGAAGATTATCGCGGTGAGTTATTGCGCCTGTATTCTGATGATGGCGCTTTCCGCGGGCTTCGGATATCTGATTTCCATTTGGTTCCCGGCAATGGGCAAGAGCATGTCGCTGTCCTCCATGCTGGTTCCGTTTCTTCGCGGTTTTACCATGCTTAACGTGGTTCTTCCGCTTGCTTTTACCGGAAGACTCCAGACCATTCTCAGCGGGCTGCAGAAACTGAGACTGTCGTTCGTTATCTATCTTCCTTCGGCGGTGATCATTCGATTTATTCCGACGTTTATGAATGACATCCGTCAGATTTGGGAGTCACTTAAAATTCGCGGCTATAAGATCAATCCGTGGACGTGCACCATTCATCCGCTTCAAACCACGCGTCTTTTATTTACGCCGCTTCTTTTCCGCGCGCTTAAAACCAGCGATGAGCTTGGCATCGCGGCTGAGCTTAAAGGTTTAAATTCCGGCTCTTCCGCGGGAAGGGCTGCCGCAGCTTCCTTCACGCGAAATGATTATCTGATCATTGTTTTAATCGTCCTGATTTGCGCGGCTGCCGCGGTTCTTCAGTTCTATTTCCCTAACTCCGCGCCGGCGGCAATGAAGTAATGATTAATTTAGACCATGTTACCTATCAGTATCCTTTCAGCTCGCGCTGCGCGCTTGAAGATATTTCTCTTAACGTCTCTGCGGGAGAAGTGGTGCTCGTGACCGGTGTTTCCGGCTGCGGCAAATCCACCCTGATTCGGCTTATTAACGGTCTTTGCCCGCATTATTACGGGGGCTCGCTCAAGGGTAGCGTCAGAGTGTGCGGGAGAGACAATAAAACGGAGAAACTCAGCGACATCTCACATCGGGTCGGAACGCTTTTTCAAAATCCGGAAAGTCAGTTCTTCGCGCTTGGCGTGGAGGAGGAAATGGCTTTTATGTCTGAGTGCCGGGGCACTGATCCCAACGAAATTGACCGAAAGATCGCTGACGCCGCAAACCGCTTCGGACTGAACTCAGTACTGAAGAACACGATTCACGAGCTTTCTCAGGGCCAGAAGCAGAAAGTTGGTTTGGCTTCTCTGATGATGGAACCTTTAAAAGTGCTGATTCTGGATGAACCGACCGGAAATCTGGATCCGGAATCGACGGAAGATTTAGCCCGAGAAGTTCAAAAGCTGAAAGAGCAGGGTACTGCGATTCTCGTTGTCGACCATCGCCTGTATTGGCTAAAGGATGTTGCGGACCGAGTGATTGTTCTTGAAAAGGGAAAAATCATCCGGGAAGGGACGTTTAATGATCTTGATCCGGCATTCCGATCGAAAGTCGGTCTTCGGGAAATCTCCGTCAAGGACTGCAGAGATACGCTTCCCGTGCCCATGAGCGCAAGCCACCCGATCCTCAGTGTGCGGGATCTGACTTTTGAATATCCCGGAAGGGCGGTCATGCGGCACTTTAATATGGAGCTGCCCAAAGGGATCTGCGGCGTTTTCGGAGAAAACGGCGCGGGTAAAACCACCTTGGCCCGCCTGCTCACCGGTCTTAATAAAGCCAAGGAAGGATCGTTCGCGATCCGAGGACAAAAACTTAATCAAAAAGAATGCTTCAGGCATGTCGCCGTAGTGCTGCAGAATGCCGATCATCAGCTTTACATGCGCACGGTCTTTGAGGAACTTCAGACGAGTCTGGAGGCGGCAGGATGCAAAGGAGGTTCTCGCGCCGCCGAAGAGCTGCTCGGCTTATTTGATCTGCAGGATCTGAAGGACAGACACCCGCATTCGCTCTCCGGCGGACAAAAGCAGCGCCTTGTGATCGCCTGCGCTTTTGCTAAAAATCCGGATGTGATTATTTTGGATGAACCGACAAGCGGGCTGGACGGCGCAAATCTGAAACGCATTGCTTCAGCTCTGAAGAGACTCTCCGACGAAGGAAAGGCGGTACTTGTGATTACGCATGACCTTGAACTGATTCAGATGGTCTGCCAAAGCGCGGTGACCTTGAAAAAACTCCCGACAACCCAAAACACGATTAATTAACTTTTTAAATTGGAAAGAAAAATGTCAGAAACAGAAAAACAGGCAAAGATTCAGGAAGTGATCCACTCGGGCCGACCCGTCACGCTTGACACGCTTGCGGCCGCCATCGGGGCCACTGCGCTCGAGGCCGCGCACGCTCTGCCGGAAGGTATGTGCACTTTCGCGCCGGGCAGCGATTTCGAAAAAGTCTGGCAGCGCATCAGTCAGTGGGAAAAGGCGACCTTTATCGTGATCGCAGGCGGGAACGTCATTGAAGTGGAATCCAAGGTCGCGGTCGGCAAATGTGCCAAGGGCTACTACAACCTGATGGGCGGAAAGGCGCCGCTTCAAGGACACTTTAAGTATGAGAATATTGCGGAGATCGGTTTTGTGACCATGCCGTTCATGGGTCGGGAAAGCCATTTTGCCGCCTTCTTTGATAAAGAAGGCCGCTGCGCCTACAGTTTCTATGTCGGCCGTGAAAAACATCAGCTGATCGAGTCGGCCAAGGAGCAGTTCCTCGCGCTCCAGGCTGAATACAAATAACGGATTAGGAGCAAAAATGAAAATCTTGACTGTCTACTCGTCCCTGACAGGCAACACTGAGAAGATTGCCAAAGCGATTTCCGAAGCGCTGCCGGGTTCGCAGCTGAAGAAACTTCCGACGGATGTTAATCCTCAGGAATATGACCTGATCTTCTGCGGATTTTGGTGTGACAAAGGTCATCCGGATGAACTGTGGGAAGAGTTTTTTAAAAACATCGGCTCGGTGCCTACAGCGGTCTTCGGAACGCTTGGCGGAGATCCTAATAGCGAGCGCGGCCGCGCGTTCGCCTCTAAAGTTTTAGAGCGTATTTCTGCGCCCAACATTCTCGGTCTCAGCTTATGGCAGGGCAAGGTTGATCCCAAGATTTTGGAAATGATGGCCAAGATGCCGGGCGCAAAACCGATGACGCCGGAGCGTAAGGCAAAACTTGAGGAAGCCGCAAAGCATCCCACGCCGCAGGATCTCAGCGAAGCCGCCGAATGGGCGATCTGCATGCTGAAAGCCGTTGAAAAATAATAAAAAACCATCGTCATGAACTTTACACAGATATACGATCTTATCGGATGTGCCGGCGTAGTTCTCTTTATCGTCGGCATCGCGGCGGTGTATATCACCGTCTGGAACATTATTTATTTGAGAGGCGTACTGCGGAGCTTTAAAGGGAGTTTCCGCGGAATGGAGAACACGACCGCAGAGCGGATTCGGCGCGCGTACGGCAAAAGCACCAATCCGCTTATCTGTATTGTTCGTGACGTCGTGACGACGCATGCGGCTCACTCTGAAGACATCCGAGCGGAGGTCGCTTATTTGTTTCATAAGAACTTTAAGCCGGTCAACAACGCGCTGACTTGGCTGAAACTGATTGCCGCGGTTTCTCCGCTGCTGGGTCTGCTCGGTACAGTCCTCGGTATGGTTCGTGTGTTCAGAGCGATCGCGGAGAACGTTTCTCCGGATCCGACAATGCTTGCGGCCGGTATTTGGACCGCTCTGGTGACAACGGTCATGGGACTTGTCGTCGCAATTCCCGCTCTGATGGCTTATTACTATCTGATGCTGCGCATTAAAGAGCTCAGAATCGAAGCGGTCGAATACAGCTACCGTTCTCTCGAATCCGCAAGGGTCGCGGCTAAGTATGAGGCGGAGCAGGCTGCAGCCTAGGAGCACCGGATGTTTGATGAATTCGATGAAGAACCCAGAATCGACCTGACGCCTCTGATTGACGTGATTTTCATGCTGGTGATTTTCTTTGTCATGACGATGACGTTCAGCAAACCGGTGCTCGACCTTGTGCTTCCGTCCGCGGACAATTCGGTTGTGCGCAAGAAAGAGGCCGAGCTGGTATTAAATGTTAAATCCGACGGGTCGATTTATCACGAAGGCGCTCCTGTCACGAAAGAGGATCTGCCGCAGTTCCTCGACGAACACCCGGACGGGATGCTGAACCTTATGATTGACGAGAAGGCGCCCTTCGAGTCGTTTGTTTCTATTGTTGATGTGGCAAAGCACAAGCGAGGGGGCCGCTTTGTCATCAGCACCAGAGCCGCGGAGTCGGTTAAATGAGATCAGTGCCGCGGGAGGATAAAAATGTCTGCAAAGCCAAACGAATCGCAAAGGTTTTAGTTCTATTGGCGTTGAGTTTCATTTTTTGGCTGATCAGAGGGCATAAAGATGAAACAGTTGTTCCGGTTCAGCCGATGCAGCTGATTGAGCTTTCCTTTGAGCAGTTTGTGCCTCCGCAGCCGACGGCCGCGCCTCAGCCGGAAAAAAACCGGCTGCTAGCGGAGGACTCAGATATAAAAACCGCTCCGGAACTGGAGCCTAAACCCGAACCTGAACCGGAACCCGTCAAGGAACCTGAGCCGATACGCGAACCGGTAAAACCGCCGGAATCGGTGAAGCCGGAGCCCGTGAAGCCTAAAAAGGCAGTGAAAAAGGAAATTCAAAAGACAGTTAAGAAGACTGTGACTCAGGATCCTCCTACTCAGTCGACGTCCGCAGCTAAAACCGAAGGCAATGAGAGTGTCAATGAGCTTAAAACACGCAATACCATTGCTTCTATGCTGGTAGCGCTCGTGGAAAAGCGCAAACGTTACCCGAAAGCGGCGAGAAGGGCCGAGATGGAAGGCGTGACGGAGGTTCTTTTTATCGTCGATAAAACCGGGAAGATAACGGCTGCTTCAGTGAGCAAGGCGAGTGGAAAAGGCCCTCTGGACCGCGAATGCGAGAGTTTGGCCGCCCGTCTCGTCGGCACTGAGCTTGGCGTACTTAATCCAGGCCTAAAGCTTACCGTTCCGATTCGTTTCACACTGAGCGACAGTTAATTTGCTTGTGAGAGGTCACAGTTAGACCGAAGACTTTCTCTCGGAGCGGTTGGGATAAGTCGGTCCCGGACAGTCGGGGCAGTTTGGGATTTGATTAGCGGAGTTTGGAGGCGCAATCCCTGAAACGGACTTGCTTTGTTAAACTGTCAAAAATTTTTCGTAGGGTGCGCTATGGATAGAATTACCATCTCTCTGGATGAAGAACTTTCTCAGGCCTTTGATAAATATGTCACTTCAGAGGGATATAAAAACCGTTCGGAAGCCATTCGGGATTTGATTCAGGAAAAGCTTCTTGAAGTTCAGCTGGATGCGGACAAGGGACGGTGCGCTGCGGTTGTCTCCTACGGTTACAACCACGAAGAGCGCAATCTGGCTCAGAGAATGGTTAAGCATCAGCACCTGCATACCGAACTTGTGGTTTCTTCTATGCACGTTCACTTAGACGAGCACAATTGCGTCGAAACGGTCGTGCTGCGCGGAGCAACGGCCGATGTTAAGGAGCTCGCAAAGAAAATGCTGTCTGAAACACACGTTGCGCACGGCGCGGTCAACTATTTAGTCGCGGACAACTCAGGCCATGTTCACGGGCATCATCACGAAGGCGAGGGCCATTCGCATTCTTAATTGTCTTTTTTTCTAAAACGAAGAGGAGCGGTTTGCGCTCCTCTTTAGTCTTATTTGTTCCGAGTTTTAAATACGTGAACAGGTGAGCGTGATGTAGCCGGCGTATACGAGCAGTAGAAGAATTCCTTGCCAGCGTGAGAATTTGGAAAGGATCATTGCCGGCACAATAGCGATTAATCCGACAAAGAGGCAGGCGGGAAGGTCGATCATGGCCATGGAAGGCGAAATCGGCAGCGGTTTTCCTGCGATAAGGGAGGAGAGCGGCATGATGAGTGTCAGATCAATAATGTTGGCGCCTAAGATATTGCCGATAGAAAGCGCTGACTGACGCTTGATAATTGCTGTAATTGTCGTGATCAGTTCGGGTAGCGATGTGCCTACCGCGACCAGAGTCACGCCGATGACACGTTCGGGGATCCCGATATGCTGAGCGATCAGGCTTCCGTTATCGACAAGGAGCTGAGCGCCGACGATTATGCCGGCAGCTCCGAAGATGAATTTTGCAGCGATGACTCCTTTACGGACATTTTCTATTTCATCTTCGCTGCGGTCTTTTTTCTGCCGCATATGATGAAGGGCGTCTCGGATATTTTCCCAGATAAAGAGAGCGAATATTGCGATTAAGGCGCAGGATATCGGGATAGAAACCTGACCGAAGAAACCGCAGAGCGCGATCAGAGCTGCGGCAGTGAGCATCAGGATCGACTTCAAAAGGTAAGTTTTACGATTAATGGCGCCCGGCATAAAGATAATAGCGAGAGCCATGATGAGTCCGATGTTCGCAGTTACACTGCCGACAGCATTTCCGATAGAAAGATCTACTTTCCCCTGAGCTGCGGCCATGCAGGATACGAGCATTTCCGGGAGGGTGGTGGCGACACTGACGATAGTCGCACCCACAATAAGTTTAGGAATACCGGTTTTTTCCGCGATCCAAGATGCGGCATCCACAAAATAGTCTCCGCCCTTGATCACAAAGATCAGGCCGAGAACGAATAGGGCGATTGTTATAGCTAATTCCATGTTATTTCAGCTTTTATGTTTATCTATTAACCGTCGGGGTGCTGAACATGGATGAAATAGACACGACCCATGAACAGCCTCCGGCCATCATGAGTCTCGTAAATTAAAGCAAGCCAGGTCTAAGACCAGGATGTTGACTTGCTGCGCAGTGCGCATACTACTCCCTCACGGAAGTGGGAATGATATATCAAAAAATAAACCGTCGTCAAAGATTTGGGGTTCAGATTTTGGTTTTCCTGACGGACTGTCAATTGTGAGTTAGCAAACGGTAGGAAAGTTTGATTACGGAAAAGATGAAGAATTTGTGCCGGAAGAGGGGGATTGATTTGAGAAGAGAGGGTGAGGCGCATCATATTTTTTTTAATTTAGGCGTCAGCAAGCGGATAATTTCCGAACTTACGGCTTAAATGTTGAAAATACTGCGCACTGAAGATAATTAAACAAGCACATAGCCCCATTAAATTCAGCAAACAAAAGTTCCAAAGAATAAACGAGCCTGTCGTGCGGTAAAAAGTTTAGCCGGGGATTTTTGATGAACGTTTTCTTCGCCCTCTGGAACAGGCGGATATATATAGGTTTTAGCGGAAGAGGAAGATTTGGCGGAAGAGGGTTTTATTCACGATGTGCCGGCGGAAAACAGTTGATGCATCCGCTTATTCGCGAGCTAATTTGTTTGAGAAAAAGCTCCCTCTGAGAGGGGATACTGAAAATCATACTTATTTTTCTATTAAAACTCGTATCTTAACGTCGCGCGTGGATTATCTCTCTCCGCAACGTTGGTACGAGGATGATCTTGTAATCAATATACAAGTCTCCTGTGTCTGCTCAGCCCTGTATAGTTTTACGCCGATCGGGAGCGTAATCGATGTCTCCGATTGGCTGTCGAGGGTCGAGAGTTACTAGGCCGAGCTGAACAAGCAATTAAATTCTGCGAGCAGAACCACAAATGAACAGCAACCTTGAATTTCGGATGTAGGCCAATCTGTGGGCCATTTTGTTTTGATCTTTGGAAATCCACATGGATATTGAGGTATTGGCGGAAGAGGTGGGATTCGAACCCACGGACGAGGATCACTCGTCGCTGGTTTTCAAGACCAGTGCATTAAACCGCTCTGCCACCCTTCCGTAAGCGGAAGCCTGAATTATACGCAAAAATCATTTGTCTGCAAGCGATGGTGGTTGCTCTGGATGTCACAGACAATAAGATTGTCTTGTGCAATGGTTGTCATCGAGGTCATAAGGTGACGTTATAAAGTTGGTGCGACAGGCCTGACATCTCAGAACTTCATAATAAAAATGTTTATTCATAACTAATATATGTGATAATCGCTTGGTAGAGTCAATCTCAACCTAAGGAGAACAAATGACTAAACGCAGAACTTTTATATCCGGCTGTCTCGTTGCCGGTTCACTTCCTTCTACAGTATTTGCCGCAGCCGGCAATGATTACGCTGATGATTTCAATATGCAGCAATATTTGAAGGAATTGGATGAGCTTATCTCTATCGATTCAAAATCCGGATATATTGAAGGCGCAAACCGGATCGCGGATATTCTTGAGAAACGCTTCAAATCGGTCGGCTGGACTGTGACAACTAAGGATTGCGAGGGCCGAGGAAAGGCGTTGGTTGCAACTAACACGCCGAATCAAAACCACTACGACGTTGTTTTGGCTATCCATTCGGATACGGTTCAACCTGTTGGAAACGCGGCAAAGTACCCTTTGACCATTAAAGACAACATCGCCCACGGTGCGGGCGTTGCCGATGATAAAAGTTCTTTAAACGCGGTTTGGTGGATTTGTAAAAAGATTCCGCCTGAAGCGCTACGTAAACTGAATATCGCTGTTGTTCTTAATCCGGGAGAAGAGTCCGGTTCTCCTGCCTCCCGCAGCTTCATGGACGAACAGGCGAAGAAAACAGATATCGCTTTAGTTTACGAACCCGGCCGCCCCGGAAACGGTTTTGTGCGATCTAGAAAAGGCTCGATGTTCTTAACTATTAACTTCCACGGAAGACCCGCACACGCAGGTAATAATCCGGAGCAGGGAAGAAATGCTATTGAGGCGATGGCTAAAGCTATTCCGGAAATTAAAGCGATTGCATCGGAATATAAAGATGTGACGCTTAATGCGGATGTAGTAAAAGGCGGGACAACGGCAAACACGATTGCAGAAGATGCGACGGTTGTGTTTGACTTCAGATTCTTTAATGATCAGACGAGAGATGCGGTACTCGATAAGATCGAAGCTCTGTGCAAGCGTGGTTTCGCACCCGATGTGACGTCAGAGCTTAAATATGTCGCTAAGAGTTCAGCCTTAGCGCATACCGATAAGTCTCAGAAAGTAATTGATTTGGTTAACAAAGCGGCTTCGGAGCTTGGACAGCCTGATCCGAAATGGATGGATGTCGGCGGAGCTTCCGACGGTAACCGTTTCTCAGGAGGCGGAGCAGCAGTCGCTTGCGCAATGGGTGTCATCGGCGGAGATCTTCATCATCCGGAAAAAGAATGGTCTGACATGTCGAGCGTTAAACCCCGAATCGCTCTTGGTCGTAAAGTGCTTGAGCTGATTGCTCAGCAGAAGTAATCATTTAATTTTGAGAGGGCTAAAATCGAGCCCTCTCAAAAACTCTCGGTTTAATTGTCACGGTCTAAAAATAGTTCATTTTTCACCCGGTGCGTTAGATATTGATGCGCCCCGAAAAAAGCACTGAACAAAACTAGGCGGTTTTTGAAGCAAGCGCCACTAACTCCATTTACGGAGTGTTTGTCACCGTACAGCCTAATTCTTTACGGGCATTGTCGCTTATCCGTGCATTTTAAATGCTCTAATTAAAGCAAGCGCCCGTATAGAGGCAGGTTGCACCGTATTTGGCGCTTCATAGGTTGAATCTGATAGGGATGCGTTGATGTCGAGCTGCACACCTGTATCCTCTGCAACTAGCGCGAGAGAAAAATCAGCCTTTAGAGCACTACTGGAATCATTCGAAACAGCTCAGCCACTAACAGAGGCAACCCAAACGCCATCGCTGCGTCTGAAACGATCAAAGCGGATCACGCTCGTGCTATTCGGAAACGCACAATCGGCGTTCGCCTATACGTCGATTGGTCCGGTTGCACGGTATCCACTGAATCAGAGTAAATATTTGATCCCGCTCTGGCTAAGAATTTGATTGTCTCCCATGCATTGGGTCGATCGCCCGGGCTTGAGTACATTTACGTAGAACAACTAAGCTGATCCGTTTCCTGTTTTAATTACTGATACGGCTCTTTTGAAATTCCTGAGTCTCAACTCAACAAAGATACTTCCCGAAATGGAAGCAGGAATGATCGATCGTTCAACTAACAGATTAAATTATCAGTATCTTTTATTGATAGATATGGAGGTGTCGTATGAAAAAGATCGTTATGGCTATTATCTCTGCTGCTTTCATTTTCTCTGTAACCGGCTGCAATACAGTTAAAGGCGTTGGCCAGGATGTCTCTAAAGTCGGTCAGGGTATTGATAATGCGGCTCAGGATGTATCCAATAAGCTTTAAGTATTTATAACTTCCGTAGCAAAGGGAAAAAATGAAAAAGCTAAGCTTTCTGGCGATTCTTGCCGCTATGATGTTTGCGTTTTCCGGTTGCAACACAATCAGTGGAATAGGTAAAGACGTTTCGGCAGTCGGCAGAAGCGTCGACCATGCTGCGACAAAGACGTCAGCAAAGATTTCTTCCAAGACAAGTTCTTCAGGCAGCTCGTCGCAGCCAGCAGAATCATCGGCTGAACCGAAGTAAATCGGTCTGATTTATGAAATTGTCGGAGCTGAAGCTCCGACAATTTCATGGTGGTATGTATTAAATACAAAAAACTCAAGCAGCTAGTTCTGAGCAGTTAAATAATCCGTTTGATGCGGGGCTTAGACTGTCATTTTATTTTTCTTTGTTTTCCCGTAGATAACGTTTTCTTCTCGGTTTATCTAAAAATTTTGCCTTGCTATTCCCTCCGGGCTGGATCATTTTTTTTACCATCTTTTTAAAAACTGTTTAACTATATTTCCGAGCTTATTGGATTAAGACGGGGTGTTTTGTAAGTTTAGTGTTCTTTAACTCTATGAAAATTGCGTAAATCACAATAAGGAGGGGTGGATTTAATATTCATTGGGTAACTTATTGTTTTAAAATTAAATAAATTTGAAATTTATTCATATTCAGTCCAAGAGTTACGTATTTTCTTTGGAGGAAGTCGATAATCAGTGTAATATGGTGGAAATCTTTTCTTACAAAGATGATTCCCTTTTACTTCCAAGGAAGACTATGAATAAAACCTATAAAGTCGTATTTAATCCTGTCACTTCGACATGGACTCCGGTGAGTGAAGTTTCCAGATCTCGTGGAAAGTCCGGTCTGAGATCTTCTCTGTCCAAGTTGGCGATTGCCGTAGCGTGCGGACTTTTTTCGGTTTCGCATGCAGCAACGTATGATGCTTCCATTTACGCGCAGTCAGGTCAAACTGTCACGGTTAATCAGCCGGCCCTGACTATATTGAAGGTACCGGTGGTGACGAGCCGATTATCGGCATTATTGCGGAGAGCGGTTCGGTCGTGAATGTTAATGCTGACATCGTTGACATGAACCTTACAGCACCGATTTCCCATACTAAGGCGATTGTTGCGGCAGGGGGCGAAGGTCCAGGTGCACAGATTAATATGGATGCGAAGCAGATTTCCATCTTTATGAATGGCGGAGGGCGCGGAGTTGAGTCAAATTGGGGCTCTTCAATTAACATGAACGCCTCTGAATCGATTTTGATTTCTACAAGAGCGAATGTAGGCAAATCATATGGAATTCTGGTTGACGGGTATGGCGGTGGCCAAGGCTCTACGCTTTCCATTCAGGCTCCGGATATTAAAGTTTCCACGTATGTGAGAGGCGAAAATGAAAACAGGATAAATGCTGTTTACCTTCGCTCTAATCAAATAAATCTCCATAGTCTTTCTCTTGGAACAGAAAACGCAAAGAATATTGCAATCGATCTGACGATTGAAAAGACTGCTCCGGAAGCCAACGCTATTAACATAACAGGAGGTTCCGCGGTTATCGGCAATAATGACGCTGCTGTGTCCATCAATGTTGTTAACAACGGTACGGAAGAAACAGCCTACGCTCGCGGAATTCAGGTTACAGGAGAAGACAGCAGTCTCACGATCAATGCATCCCGCTTGGACGTTTCGGTCACCAGTAATTTCAAACCGGTTGCCTTTAAAGTTAGTGACAACGCTGCTGTAACAGTTAATGCGCCGACTTCTATAACAGTAAGAGGCGGAAGTAATCAGGATTATGCTAGCGAAGGTATCAGAAATTCCTACTTATCGAATGGAATGTCCCCGGCTACATCAGAATTTGTATTTAATAAGTCAGTAATTGTGGATGTCTCCGCAGAACAAGGGGCACGCGGCGTATGTGTTCTCAACGGACAACCTTCCAATATTTCAACGAGACCTAATGACCACGGCGGTTTGATAACTTTCAACTCTGACCTGACTGTCTCTGCAAATAGCTCAGGGAGAAACGCCAGGGGCATTGCTCTGGACAATGATTTCTTAGACGGAACACATCCGACAACTCCGCTTGGAGACCCTGGATCAGGCGCATTCCTTGTTGTTAAAGGCAATCTTTCATCGAATGCTGTTGCTAAGAGTAATGCGGCAGCTATTGATCTCAATGACAATGCCGGTCTCACGGCTGGTTCTCTGAACCTTTCTGCCGTGTCTCAAACTGCCGGTGCTTACGGTATCAATGTTGACGGCAGTACCGGAAATGTCTACGCCAGCGGCAGTGAAATGAATATTTCCGCTGAATCCCAAGGTAATGGCGAAGAAGCTATGGCAGCGGGTGTTGCAGTTCAGGGCGGCAGTGTCACCTTAAGAGCTCCGGTTATTAATATTTCCGCCAAAGCTCCGGAAGAAGCAGCATGGGCTGTTGGCCTTGCACTTGATACAGGAGCGCATGTCAGCATTGGTCAGGAAGGCGCTAAAGTAACACTGAATTCCGTTGGCGTTGACAGTGATGCAATCTATATTGGCGATAGCGGAACAGTGGAACTTATCGGTTCCATTGATATTCCCAACGGAAATCTGGACATCGGCTACGGCGGTAGTGTTACCGTTAAAGGCGACATCGCTTTGGATGACCTCGGAAGAATCAATCCCGATGGCGGTAACGCGCTCATGATCGACGGCCAGCTCACAACGACCAGTGACCAGGTTTTCCTTAAAGCCGCAGGCGAAAGCCAGGCAACGGTCGGCGGTCTTGTCTCCGGTCTTGACGGACGGATTAACTTTGCTCCCACAGGATCGGTTCTTGTTCTTACAGATCCGGTGTTCACGATGGAATATCTGAAGAGTGCGATGGCAACATACACTCGTCCGGAAACTATTACCATGACCGGTAAAATGGTTGATCTGACCGCCGGCAACATCGGTGATCTGACCAACCCGAACCTGCCTTCGAGTACCTTAACCTGGAACAGCAGCATCACTATCACAGGCAATCAAATCAGCGGCAGCTATGCTGTGGTAGGCAACGTTGACATGGGCAACGGACAAACACTCGAAATCGACGCCGGAAAAGATAAGAATTTCACAATTACCGGTGCGGGTGGAAGTCTCATTACTTCCCTTAAGCCTACCATCGAATTGGTGATTAAGAGTGAAGGGCAGCTGCAGCTTGGCGGCTCGGAACTTACAGAAGACTCTACGCTTACCGGCAGCGTCGTTGCCCAGACTGATGCCGTTTTAAGCATCAAAGGCGCCACAGGCAAAGAGCTGACGAACTTCCACATCACCGGCAGTCTGACAGCAGATGCGAATGCACATGTCACGATCGATGACAATGCGCAGGTAAACATCTCTGATGTAGTGATCGGTAAGAACGCTCAGTTCACAATTGGTTCGCCGCAGAATAAGAGCGGATTCGGCATGCTTCTGGCATCTACACTCAAGCAGATGGGGATTCTGTTCATTGATCCGGACTGGTCTGCTAAACCCAGCCTGACGCTGGCAAACGAAGTTGAATTCGGCGCTGACTCTCAAACCGTTGTGGGTCAGAACTCTCAGCTGATCATCGGTTCTTCTGACGAAAACCTGATTGCAAACACTCTGTCAGCCAACAACCTTAAGTTTGCGGAAGACGGTATCACCGCTGCCGCTTATATTGCCAAGCCGATTAATTTAAACGGCGGCAGTTTCGTTGTTGACGGTTCTTTAAACGAGATTCCGGAAGCGGCACCCGGCTCGATGGTTATCGCAGAAAACGGCTTCCTTGGTGTAACGGCTGACAACGACTCTGCATTAGGCAAGTCGGTCTTGATTTCCGGTACAGATCTGAAGTTCGAAGAAGGCAGCTACCTGTATGTTGACCTTTCTGAAGTGACCGAAGGCGGCGATCTGCAGCTCAAGCTTGCCGACAATGTTATCGGTTTGGAAGATGTGTATCAGAACAACCATCTGCTCTTTAAGGATTCCGGACTTTGGTTTGACTTTGCGGTTCAGGACGGTGTCATTATCGCTTCCTATGATCCGATCGGCCAGATGCCTGAATTAATCGCGCCGAATGTCATGCGTGAAGCCTTGATTAGCGGCGGTGCATATTCGGATACGATCCGTGATCTGATCTCCAACTTAGGCAGCGAAGGCGCTTCCCGCGAACTCAATCGCGCAGCTGCGGCCGGTGCGGCTTCCGGAGCCCAGATTGTTGCGCTGAACGCCGGTTCCATGATCATTGATTCAGTTGAACAGCATGGTTCTCTGCTGGCTGCTTACGCACATGATAAATCCGGTGCCGATCTGTGGATTGATCTCAACAGCTCCTTCAGCAAGGCTTCTTCTTACGAAGTTGGCTCTGCCTCCTACGGTTATAAGAGTGACTTAGCCGGTGCGACAGTCGGTGTGGATTACGCATTTGGCAACGGCGCTGCCGCCGGTGTTGCGCTCAGTATCGGTACAGGTTCTCTGCGCGGCCAGAATCTTGGCTCCGGCGTCAAGAACTCTGTTAACTATCAAGGTGTGAACCTCTACGGTACATGGGCAACAGAATATGCCAACATCATCGGTTCAATCGGTTATCTGCGCACAGAAAACAAGATCTCTTCTTCTCTGAGCTCCAAGCAGAAAGTTCACGGCAACAGCTTCACAGCCGCGGTTAGAGCAGAGAAGTCTCTTGAACTGAATCCGTCGATTACGGTAACGCCTCATGTTGGAGTTCGTTATCTGCATACTGATATTGATGATGTCAAACTTGGCGTCTTCAAGTTCAGCAACAAGAAGACAAATCTTGTTCAGGTACCGTTCGGTGTTGCGTTTAATGCGAACCTCAAAGCGCCCTGCGGCGCAGAGGTTAAACCGTTCATTGATCTCACAATCGCTCCGGCGTTTGGTGATCGCAAGGTTAACAACAAGGTTGGTTATGCGGCCGGCTTAGCCAGCGATACGCTTGACACAAGAATCGCTGACAATGCGATGTATTCTGCGAAGATTGGTGTGAACGCCACTAAGGGCGCTCATTCCTTCACGCTGAATTACGGTATTGGCGGAGCTAACCACGGTCGTGTCGATCAGGCACTTCAGGCAGGTTACCGTTATTCCTTCTAATGATGTCTCCTAGTTAGTTGGAAAAAGGGCCTTAACTGCGGAAATCTGCGGTTAAGGCCCAAATTGTTTCTGAAGAAGAGACACGTCGAAGCTTTGTTTTAAGCGCAGAAGAGTGCGCGGAAAGTTATGATCAAGTTATGGATTTAAAGACAAAAAGAATGCCCGTTCTGCAGATAGTGCCGCAGAGCGGGCATTGATTCTTTTAGCGCCTAATACGGCGCGTCGGAAAAACTTCCGAGATGTTTGTACGGCGTTCGCCGCAGTGATTACTTAGTCAGAGCCGTGCAGCGGCTGTCACGCTTTTGTTCAATTTCAGACACGAAGAAGTTGCCTTCACGGTCGATATCACCGTCAACTTTTACACAAGTACCGACTTTAATTTCTGTACCGCGTCTGCTGTCAATGTGCGTGCGCTGATCAGCCGTAAAGGTCTTTCCGCCGATGACCCATGTCTGTTCCGCAGAACCGGTTGCAGGCATCTGCTCAACTCGGCCGTAGAAGCCGTCATGACCGTGCGCATAAACTGTTCCGGCGGCCATAAGAGCGATGGCGGCGGTAAAAACTGTCTTAGTTAATTTCATGGTTATTCACCTCCAAAAGTTGAGTTCAGTGTAGGTTCTTAATGGGGTAACGACGAATAACACGTCTAAATTAGGTACAAAAAATGCGGCCGTAAAGGCCGCATTTAGAAATTAATTTATTGAAATTAAACTTGTTTCTTTATGTCATCAAGCTTGCGCTGAACAGTGTGGAATGTCGCAAGCATAGATGTAGACGGTTTGTTCGGATCAAGAAGGCTGACCACGATGATCGTAAGGAACGAAAGAACGAAGCCTGGGATGATCTCGTAGAGGCCCCACCATGCGCCCTGGTGCCAGACCAGAACGGTAAGCGCGCCAACAATAATACCGGCAAGGGCACCGTTTCTTGTGCAGCCTTTCCAAAGCAGAGAAAGGATAATGATCGGACCGAACGCAGCACCAAAGCCGCCCCAGGCGTAGCTCACCAGAGACAGAACGAGGTTGTTCGGATCCATAGCGATCACGATAGCGACACAGCTCACCGCGATAACCGTCAGTCGTCCGATCCAGACTAATTCGCGCTGATTGGCGTTAGGACGGATAAATACACGGTAGAAGTCTTCGGTAAGGACGGAAGAGCAGACGAGGAGCTGACAGGAAAGCGTACTCATAACGGCTGCAAGAATCGCAGAAAGCAGTACGCCGCCGATCCAGGGATTAAAGAGGGTTGTGGAAAGGACCATGAACACGCGTTCATGATTCTCAGCAACCGCTTTGCCAAGGTCCGGATGCGCGGAGAAGAAGGCGGCTCCGAAGAAACCTGCCGCGACGGCACCGGTGAGCGAGAAGATGAGCCAAATCATGCTGATGCGGCAGGCTCTCGGCATCAAAGCGGCGTTCTTAGCGGCCATAAAACGAACCAGAATATGCGGCTGGCCGAAGTAACCCAGACCCCACGCAAGAAGTGAGATCACACCGATGAAAGTCTGTCCCTGAAGCATGTTCAAGTGATTCGGATCAATCGCGCGAACCTGATCAATGGTCGCGGAAAAACCGCCTAAGTCAGCCATAACAGCGATCGGCGCAATAATCAGGGCAAGACACATCATGGTCGCCTGAATGGTGTCTGTCCAGCTGACCGCGAGGAAACCGCCTAAGAAGACATAGGCCAAAGTAGCAATTGTTCCGAAGACCAGAGCCGTTTCATAGGGCATGTTAAATACAAGCTCAAAGAGTCTTGCGCTTGCGACCATGCCGGAGGCGGAGTAAATCGCAAAGAAGAGAAGAATAACGAAGGCGGAAATCACCCGGAGCATTCTCGAATTGTCTTCAAAGCGATGCGAGAAATAATCGGGAAGCGTCAAAGCGTTATGGGCGGTCTCGGTATAGACGCGAAGCGGGGCTGCGACAATCAGCCAGTTGGCAAGCGTGCCGAGCGCCAAGCCGATAGCGATCCAGGATTCGCAGATACCGGATAAGAAAACCGCGCCCGGAAGTCCCATAAGGAGCCAGCCGCTCATATCGGAAGCGCCGACGGATAGGGCGGTTACCAGAGCGCCGAGTTTTCTTCCGCCGAGAATGTAATCATTGAAATTTTTTGTGAACCGCCATGCAACAAGACCGACGATTACCATGATCACCAAATAAGAAAAAAAGGTGATGGAAACAGGAGTAAACATATCTTCTTTGAATAAGGTTAGAGGTCTGTATTTAAAAATATGATAACGAACGATCACTGCCTTTTACGCGATTAAAGACACTTAATCAAAAAGGTTCGCGTTTTTTGCGAACCTTTGGGGCTGTTATCCGCCGATATAGGACATTTCGATTTTGTGTTTCGCTCGTTCGGCGGAAGTTTCAGCAGTTCGTATTTCAGAGTAGTGGTCGTCCCTGGCACTCCAAATTCTGCCGATAGCGTCCTCAATTTCTTCGTCGGAGGCACCTCCTCGAAGCATCTGCCGAATGTCAAAACCTTCTGTGGCAAAGAGACATTTATAAAGCTTGCCGTCAACGGAAAGACGGATTCTTGAACATTCCCTGCAAAACGGTTCGCTCACAGAAGAAATAAATCCGATTTCTCCCATACCGTCTTTATAGCGCCAGCGGGTCGCGACTTCTCCCGGATAATTAGGATCAACGGGTTCGATCGGGTAGCGGCTGTTGATCTCTTCAACAATTTGTCGTGAAGGAATCACATCGTCCATTCGCCAGCCGTTGGTTGCGCCCACATCCATGTATTCAATGTAGCGGACAATGACTCCAGTACCGCGGAAATGTTCGGCGATCTTAATCAGCTCTTTTTCGTTCGTTCCGCGTTTAACGACAACGTTGATTTTCACAGACGAAATGCCGGCCTTTTGAGCTGCCTCGATGCCTGCGAGCGTTCGCTCGATCGGGAAATCCACATCGTTGAGCTGCTTGTAAATTTCCGGATCCATGGCGTCAAGCGATACGGTAAGCCGCTTTAGACCGGCCGCGGCAAGCGCCTTTGCTTTTGCCTGAAGCGCAGAACCGTTCGTTGTCAGGGCGACGTCCAAGGGTTTGCCGTTCCAGGTTTTAAGTTTGCCGAGTTCGGTGATCAGATTTTCAATACCTTTGCGCAGAAGCGGCTCTCCGCCCGTAAGACGAATCTTTTCGACGCCGTTTTCAACAGCGATTCGAGCAAGGCGAATGATTTCTTCAAAAGAGAGAATTTCTGTGTGTGCAAGGAATAAATGTTCTTTTTCAAACTTTTCCTTGGGCATACAGTAGCGGCAGCGGAAGTTGCATCGATCGGTCACGGAAATACGAATATCCCGCAGCGGTCTGCCGCGGGTATCTACCCAGTGCGCTCCCTCCCGGTGAACTTCTCCGGCCAGGGGAATCGTTTTGGTGACGTATTTGATCGGTATAACTTTTCTGCTCATTCGTGCCTGTATTTTTTGTGAACGCTAATCATATACCTAGGAAGGTTTTGAGTCATTACGGTATCCGCATTAATCTCTATTAAACCACATTGCATTCAGGCGTTCGAGATTCAAGTATGTGAAAAAGACCACACTTTATCGTCTCTCTAAATAAGCGTCGCAGAAGATAAGTGTTCAGGGAGAAGCGAGCATGATCCGAACCGTTTATTGTGTGCAAAAGACCACAAACTCGCTGTGACATTGAAATCAAGGTGTTAGCCTGTTATTTGCGAACCAAAGCCGTTTCGGTCTGACTGTAAACTATGCGCAAAAGACCACAAAATTATCGGAACCACTGTGCCGCAGATAAAGTCGTTATTTCTTGTTTCTTTGGAATATATTGCATAAACACAGGCGCAACTTTTGGTAATCTTAAACAATGGAACAAGATCTTTTTGCACTTACGCCCGACAGCGCAGAGGAGCCGAACAAGGCTTCAAAGAGCGCTTCGTCCGGGCGTGTTAAACAAGCGGCCGATAAGGCTTCGCCTTTAGCTGAAAGGCTCAGGCCGCAGACCATTGACGAAGTTGTCGGACAGAAGCATTTACTCGGTCCGGGACAGCCGCTGCGCAGCGCCTTTGAGAATGCGCACCCGCACTCCATGATTCTGTGGGGACCTCCGGGCGTTGGTAAGACAACGCTCGCAAGGCTTATGGCAAACGCATTTGATTTGCCCTTTATTTCAATCTCCGCAGTGCTCGGAGGCGTCAAGGATATCCGTGACGCTGTGGAAAAGGCCACAGAAAATCGTCAGAAAACCGGACGCTCGACCGTCGTGTTCGTCGATGAAGTGCATCGCTTTTCTAAAAGTCAGCAGGACGCGTTTCTGCCGCATGTTGAGAGCGGTCTGTTTACCTTTATCGGCGCGACAACCGAAAATCCCAGTTTTGAGGTCATTTCCGCGCTTTTATCCCGCTCTTCGGTTTATGTGCTCGAATCATTAAAGGAAGACGATCTGCTGGAGCTGCTTGATCGGGCGCTCAAGCGTGAGTATCCGACGCTGACTGTTACCGATGAGGCAAAGAAGATTCTGACGGGGCTCGCCGACGGCGACGCGCGCCGATTCCTGAACGCTTTGGAAGTCTCCGCGACTATGGCGCTTGACCGCGGTGTCACAGTGCTCGATGATAAATTTGTCCGCAAGGCACTCCCGGCAACCATTCGGCGTTTTGATAAGGGCGGAGATAATTTCTATGACACGATTTCCGCGCTTCATAAATCGATGCGGGGATCAGACCCGGACGCGGCGCTCTATTGGATGTGCCGCATGCTCGATGGCGGAGTGGACCCGCTTTATATCGCGCGTCGTCTCATGCGGATGGCTGTCGAGGATATCGGACTTGCTGATCCAAGAGCAATGGAAGTGACAACGAATGCGGTCGATATTTATGAACGCCTGGGCTCACCCGAAGGAGAGCTCGCACTTGCCAACGCGGTGGTTTACCTTTCCGTAGCTCCTAAGTCCATCAGTGTCTATCAGGCATTTAATAAAATGCGCGCCTTTGTAAAAAAGGACGGAACGAGACCCGTTCCGATGCATATCAGAAACGCGCCGACCAAGCTGATGAAAGATATCGGCAGCGGAGCGGGGTATCGCTATCCTCCGGACGAGCCGGGATCCTTTGCGGCAGGCGTGAAATATTTTCCGGATGAAATCCGGGAATATCGGGTTTATGAACCCGCGGACCGCGGAATGGAAATCAAGATTCGAGACAAACTTGAAAGCCTTCGCGCGCTCAATGCCGAGGCTCGGCGCGGTCAAATGCCGCCCGGTAAGAAAGTCGGCACGCGTCATGCGAGCGAAAAAGAGGATTAACTGCGGGTTTTCCGAACTTTCAACGCAGGAATAGATCATTCCTAATGCGCCATGGCGTACAATCAAGAAATTCGCTTTGAAAAAATTAAGTAAGAGAAATTAAATGCTTGATCAGAACCTTTTAAGAAAAAATCTGCCGGAAGTTGTTGAACGTCTGGCAACTCGTAAGTTCAAATTCCCGACAGAACAGTACGAAGCTCTGGAAACCGAACGTAAAGCGATTCAGACTGAAACAGAAGAACTTCAGTCAATGCGCAATCAGGTCGCTAAAAAGATTGGCGCCGCTAAAAAAGCCGGTGAAGATGCTGCCGAATTGATGAAGCAGGGCGCCGATATCGCCTCTCGTCTCGGCGAACTCGAAAAACGTACCGCTGACGTGAAAAAAGCTCTGACCGATCTTCTCTTAACGATCCCGAATCTGCCCGATCCTTCTGTTCCCGTTGGAAAAGACGAAACAGAAAACGTCGAAGTTCGCCGCTGGGGCACTCCGAGAGAATTTGATTTTGAAATCAAAGATCACGTGGACGTCGGTGCGCCTTTAGGTATGGACTTTGATGTCGGCGCCAAGCTTGCCGGTACTCGCTTCGTTTTCATGAAGGGTCAGGTTGCCCGTCTGCATCGTGCGCTCGCTCAGTTCATGCTTGATACACACACAACAGAAAACGGCTATACAGAATGCTATACGCCTTATATCGCCAATCAGGAAACACTGATCGGCACAGGCCAGCTGCCGAAGTTTGAAGAAGACCTTTTTGCCGCTAAGAAAGGCGGTCAGGAAGGCGAGGGCGAAATTTTCTATCTGATCCCGACCTCCGAAGTGACTCTGACCAACTCCGTTCGCGGTCAGATGCTTAAAGAAAGCGATCTGCCGATCAAGATTACTGCTCAGACTCCCTGCTTCCGTTCTGAAGCCGGCTCTTACGGCAAAGATACGCGCGGTATGATCCGTCAGCATCAGTTCGAGAAAGTCGAAATGGTGCGTATCGTTAAGCCCGAAGACAGCTACAAGCATCTTGAAGAAATGGTTGTCTGCGCCGAAGGCATTCTGCAGAAGCTCGGCCTGCCGTATCGCGTGATCACACTCTGCACAGGCGATATGGGCTTTGGTTCTGCCAAGACTTATGACCTTGAAGTTTGGCTGCCTGCTCAGAACACCTACCGCGAAATCAGCTCGGTCTCCAACTGCGAAGCTTTCCAGGCTCGCCGTATGCAGACTCGCTTTAAGAATGCTCAGGGCAAGACTGAATACGTTCACACGCTGAACGGCTCCGGTCTTGCGGTCGGCAGAACACTCGTCGCGGTTCTTGAAAACTATCAGAACGCCGACGGTACAGTTACTGTTCCTGAAGTGCTTCGTCCTTATATGGGCGGCCTTGAAAAGCTGACGCCGGTTACTGCTAAATAATTAATCTGATTAACGAAGCGCTGAGATTTCTTTCAAGAGTTCAGCGCTTTATTTTTACTGAGAGAAAAAAATGTCCGCAGCACTCCCTCGTATCGCAATTTTGGCAACCGGCGGCACAATCGCCGGCAAAGCTTCTTCCGCCTCCCAGACAGTGGGTTATAAACCCGGCAGCGCGTCAGTTCAGGATATTTTGGATTCTGTACCGGGACTTTCCGATGTCGCTGAGATTACAGCGGTCCAGGTCGCAAATATCGGTTCTGAAGATATGACGGATCATATTTGGACCAAGCTGGTCCGCGAAACTGAAGAGCAGCTCGCAGATCCCGAGATTGACGGTGTTGTCATTACACACGGAACCGACACGCTCGAAGAAACCGCTTTCCTTTTAAATCTCATTCTGAAGTCTGATAAGCCGATTGTGATTGTAGGCTCCATGCGACCTGCAACCTCGATTTCCGCTGACGGTCCGATGAATCTTCTGAACGCGGTGCGCACTGCCTGCTCAGAAAAATCGGTCGGCAAGGGAGTGTTAGTTGTGCTCAATGATGAGATTCACGGCGCACGCGATGTGACAAAAACCAATACGACAAACTGCTCGACGTTTGCTTCTCCGAGACTCGGAGCGCTGGGTTTTGTGACAGGCGGAATCGTCGATTTTTATAAAGCTTCCGTAAAACCGCATACCACTCAGACTCAGTTTACTTCCGCGCTTTTAAACGGCTCTGATCTGCCTCTGACGGATATTATTTATGCGCATGCTAATGAAGATTCCCGACTGATCGAAGCTTCGGCCGCGACTGGCGCTAAAGGCATTGTCTATGCCGGTATGGGCAACGGGTCCGTTCATGTCAACGCACTGAAAGGGCTGCGCGAAGCCATCGAAAAGGGCGTTATTGTTATCCGTTCTTCGAGAACCGGAAGCGGCGCCGTGGTGGATTCCGCTCCCGAGTGGAGTGAGGCCGGCATGATTAATGGCGGTACTCTGAATCCTCAGAAAGCAAGAATTCTGCTTCAGCTCTGTCTGGCTTCCGGCCTTGGCAGAGAAGAAATTATTGAAGCCTTTAACCGTTATTAATCTCAAAACCCTGCTAGCGAATGCTCGAGGCTGAATCGTTTGGTTCAGTTTAAAGAGTGAGATTCTGATTGAACTGCGGGCAGGCGTGCATAGAGCAAGAGGACTGAATATTCAGTCCTCTTGAAACGTTTTAAACGAAGCTGCAGTTAATAGGCGGTCTTGCGGGGATCCGCTGAGCATGGATGGTCTTGTAGCCGAACACTATGGCGCAGTAACAATCCTCGTCTTCGCCAATTCCTAAGAATTCGCGGATTTTTGGAGAATACTTCGCGGCGTTAGCGGCGTATCCGGCAAAACAGCAGCCGATATCGCGGGCTTCAGCGGCCATATTGAAGTACGTCATCGCGATTCCGGAATCCACGCCGCCCCAAACAATATTTTTAGGTCCGACGGTAAAGGCGGTGCAGGGCGCTCCGCGAAGAATAATGTCTCTGCCTTTGCGCTGTCTGGCGATAATCGAGTCAATGTCGTAGCGCTTTGAAAGTACCGGATGTACTCTGCATTCGGTGTCCATCCAATCGGTAATCATGTCCCGCAGCATACGGGTCTTAAAGATAGAATCCGTCAAAATCCAGCGGATCTTTCTGTTGTTGCCGCCCGTGGGCGCATAGTTAGCCGCATCAAGAATGCCTTCCGTCACGGTTCTTGGAACAGGACGGGCGGTAAACATTCTGTATGAGCGTCTTGCTTTGAGGAAGAGATCCATTTTAGCGGAGGTTGAAGCATCCGCTCTCGGCGCCCTAGGAAGTGTTTCGCCCGCATCAAGCGCCTGTCGGCATGCGTCTTCCGGGCAATAAGCGGTGCATTGTCCGCAGCTGTTGCACTTATGCGCTATTTCTTCCGGCATGACCGGTCTTCCGTTTTCCAGGACCAGAAGCGACTTAGGACAAACAAAAGTGCAGGTGCCGCAGCCGGTGCATCGTGTCTCGTCAAGAATAAAATTAGACATAGTGTGGTGTGAGTAAAAACAAAGCCGGCGTTAAACCGGCTTTGTAAGTTGAAGGATTAACTCAGGACAGCGCCGGAGGTGCCGGAGCTCACCAGTTTGGCGTATCTAGCCAGATATCCTGTGGTGATTCTCGGCTCACGCGGCTTCCAATTCTTTCTTCTCTCCTCAAGAACCTCGTCGGAAAGCTCAACTTCCAGTTTATGTTCCGGAATATTGATGGAAATAATGTCGCCTTCTTCGAGAAGCGCGATGGGGCCGCCAATCGCGGCTTCCGGAGAAACGTGTCCGATCGCGGCGCCGCGGCTGGCTCCGGAGAAGCGGCCGTCGGTAATTAAAGCGACTGTGGAGCCGAGTCCCGCGCCCATGATGGCCGATGTCGGAGAAAGCATTTCACGCATGCCGGGACCGCCCTTCGGACCTTCGTAGCGAATTACCACAACATCGCCGTCTTTAATCTGGCCGCCCCAGATTGCGGCGATCGCGTCTTCCTCACTGTCAAAGACGCGGGCCGGACCTTTGTGCACGAGCATTTCAGGCGCGACGGCGGAACGTTTTACGACGGAGCCGTCCGGAGCGAGATTGCCGAAGGGTGCGGCAATACCGCCGGTTTCGCTGTAGGGATTGTCGATCGGACGAATAATTTCCGGATCTTTGTTTTCCGCGTCTTTGATGTTTTCCGCAATGGTTTTGCCCGTTACGGTCAACAGGTTGGTATTGATAAGACCTTTCTTAGCAACTTCCTTCATCACTGCCGGGATGCCGCCGACTTCATTCAGTTCTTCGATGAAGTGGGGGCCTGCAGGAGACAGGTGGCAAAGGTTCGGTGTGCGCTCTGAGATTTCGTTTGCCAGATGCATGTCAAGCTTGAAGCCGCATTCATGCGCGATTGCGGGCAGGTGCAGCATCGAGTTGGTGGAGCAGCCGAGCGCCATGTCCATAGTCATCGCGTTAATGAAGGCATCATAGGTCATGATGTCAAGCGGCTTGATGTCTTTCTTCAGCAGTTCCATAACTTGCATGCCCGCCTGTTTCGCGAGGCGGATACGGGCGCTCTGAACGGCAGGAATTGTGCCGTTGCCCGGAAGTCCCATACCCAGAACTTCTGTAAGGCAGTTCATGGAATTGGCGGTAAACATGCCGGAGCAGGAGCCGCAGGAAGGGCAACATTTCTGTTCAATTTCATGAAGTTTTTCTTCGCTGATCTTGCCGGCCTTGTATGCGCCGACGCCTTCAAAAGCGGAGACGAGCGAAAGTTTCTTCTTGCCGATGACGCCGGCGCTCATTGCGCCGCCGGAGACAAAAATAGTCGGGATATTCAGTCGGGCCGCAGCCATCAGAAGGCCCGGGACGTTTTTATCGCAGTTCGGAACCATCACGAGCGCGTCAAAAGCGTGGGCAATCGCCATGGCTTCGGTGCTGTCAGCGATCAGTTCACGACTGACGAGAGAGTATTTCATGCCTTCGTGTCCCATAGCGATGCCGTCGCAGACAGCGATAGCAGGGAACACGATCGGAACACCGCCGGCAAGTGCGACGCCCTGTTTGACAGCGTCGACGACCTTATCGAGGTTCATGTGTCCGGGGACGATATCGTTTTTAGAGCTGACGATACCGATCAGAGGTTTTTCCAGTTCTTCGTCGGTCAGGCCGAGCGCGTAGAGCAGGGAGCGGTGAGGTGCGGCTTGAGAGCCTTTTTTGATTTTGTCACTTCTCATATTAATAACCTTGTTTTCGTTATCCTGTTGAACGATTCTTTCATTGTATCTTCTTCGGTTTAGACAATACGTCGATAGCCGATGATTTTGCCTTTCCAATAAGCGCTGTTCAGATATTCCATACGGACATATCCTCCGCTTGAGGGCGCGTGCAGAAACCTTCCCTTATCAGCAACCAAACCGGTGTGCAGAGATTTTCCGACTCTAAAGACGACAATATCGCCCTGGCGAGTGTTTCGCGCGGCGATCCATTTTCCTGCCTTAGACTGACCGGACGTGTTGCGCGGAACGGTTATACCGTGTCGGCTGTAAGCCCAATAAATCAGGCCGGAGCAGTCAAAGCCGTCGGAGGGAGAGGATTTTCCGTAGGCGTACTTGACGCCGTACTGGGTCATCGCCGTTTTTAGGACGCGAGAGCCGAGCGAGCTGTTATAGCTGACCGGATCATACTTATAGCGGCTTGAGCTGAACATGGAACAGCCGCTGAGTGCGAGCATAGAAAGAAGCGAAAGTGTTGTTCTTCTGCTGAGTTTACGATTGCACACGCTGTCCATTTACTTCAGGAGGATAGAGGTTATTGGAATGCATTACAGTTTAGCGCAATGCTGCTTAGAGGATTCTGAAGTAAAAAAATCGGGTAGTTTGTCTTACGATTGAGAACTTTTTATCTGCAGCATGAAAAATGCCCAAGACACTCATTGAAAGAGTCTTGGGCAATGTGCGTGCTGCCAGCTAGGAGAGTTGCGCTTTCTAGTGTCTATTTATTTTTCTGTTCTTTAAAACGAGAACTCAGTTCTTCTTTAAGTGCTTCAAGAACGGGCGGAAGCGTTTGCGAGCAAGGACCGGTAATTTCATGCGTAAAGCTGGCATTTCTTCGTTTTCCGGTTTCGATATCGAAATTAATACGAATCGCGGCTTCAGTATCCAGAACGAAATTGGCTGCAGGATAAACGGCCCCGGAGGTGCCGACGGACACAAACACGCAGGCTTTTTTCAGGTAACTCGTGATCCAATCCAAGCCATACGGCATTTCGCCGAAGAGAACTACATTCGGTCTGACCGAGTAGCCAGAGGCGCCGCAGACCGGACAGACATTATTTTTCTTATAAAGACTGAGCCTTGGAAAGGTGTTTTTACACTGACTGCAAAGCGAGGACTGGAAATCTCCGTGCAGATGGAAGACTGAGGGAGAACCAGCGAGTTCGTTAAGATTGTCTACGTTTTGCGTGACGTGTACGACTCACAGTAGTCTTTAACCGCCTGCTGAAATTGTGCAATTGAAGTATGAGCGGCGTTCGGCAGACAGTCGACGGCCTTTCCGATTCGGAAGTTGTAAAACTCAAATACGTCTTCCGGGCGTTCCTTCAAAGCTGTGTCTGAGGCAATTTCCGACGGATACCAGTTTTTCCATAAACCGTCTTTGCCTCGGAATGTCGGTATGCCGCTCTCTGCTGAAAGACCGGCTCCGGAAAGGATAAAGACTAATGGTCTGGAATCATTGATGATCAAGCGGCCAAAATCGATGTTCATTTTTGTCCCTAATTGTTTTAATAATTGTTGGAATATGTTGATTCCTCTGCGTTTTTCTTTTAAAGAGGGCATTGGAATCCGAGTTCCCGCTGTGCCTTCCAAAAGAATTCAATCTCTCTGCAGTGTTATCAGCTTATGTGATCTGTGCGCGGATTGTGTCGGAAGGCCGGGGACGGCAGAGACGTCGGACTTATACATATAGGAAGAAAATTCAACATTTCTGTATGAGTTCCTTCTTCCTTACAGTACTCAGAAATTTTCCCATTCGAAGCCTCGCCGTCAGCACCGGACCTGATGAAATGCAGATCTAGCGTGCAAGCGCGAAAATAATTACTGAGATTTACTGCAAACCCAGTCATTTTGTCTCCGAATGATAAAAGCCGACAATGTCAATTTAAACGATAGTACGAAAAATTTTGTCGCGCGGAAAATTGACCGAAAGGTAAAGAACTCTGCCTTTAAGCGCAAAAGAATGACGCATGGAAAAGAGAGAAGTTTCCCTTGTAGTAAGATTCAAAACATCCTACAGACAATGTGAGAGAGAGCAATGGGCCGTAAATATAACCGCAGTTCCGAAGCGGATATCATTTTAGAAATTCTCGCAAGGATTCCCGTCAGCAACCGCTATGTCTCAGCGGACGAGATTGTAAGATCGCTCTCGGAAGCAGGCATTGAAATCAGCCTGAGGTCGACTCAGCGCTATTTAAAGCAGATGGCGGACAGCGGTAAATACGGAATTATTCGTGATACCCGTGACAGTGCTTACGGATATCGCCGCGAACGCACTTGTTCTCAGTTTGATTCAATCAATCTCAGACCTAATGAATGTCTGCTGCTGAGGCTTGCTCAGGAACATATGCGCTATCAGATGCCGGGTGCTGTTCTCAAGTCTTTGGATTTTCTATTTGATGCCGCGGAAAAAGAGCTGAACGAGAAGGGGCGCAATGCGAAGGAGCGTAACTGGCTCAAGAAAGTCTGTGTAGTTTCTTCTTCTATTTCTCAGATACCGCCAAAGATTTTGCCGAGAATATTTGATTCGGTTTCAGAAGCGCTTTATGAAGAAAAGATGCTTCGCGTCGAATACACCAACAATGAAGGCAAAACCACGAAAGCGGCGGTAGCGCCTTTGGGCTTGGTGCAGCAGGACTCGCGCCTGTATCTGATATGCCGCTTTGAACACTTTGATAATGAGGTGCATTTAGCGCTGCACCGATTCAAACGAGCGGAAGTGACGGACTTCCCGGCTGTTCGCCCGAAGGATTTTGATCTGCAGGGCTACGTGAACGACCGGCATTTCAATTTCAGCAACGGAGCATGGATCCATTGGATTTTAGAGTTTGAAAGCGATCAGACGGCAAGGAATTTGACAGAAACGCCGTTCAATACTTCTCAGATATTGGAAAAGGGAGAGGATGGGATTTGGCACCTGGAAGTTGACATTCAGGATTCGATGCTTTTGGACGGATGGGTTGCCATGTGGAAAGAAAAGGCCGGCATCAGAAGATCGGACAAGCAGCCGATAGAGGGAGATGTGCCGGAGATTATCGGACTAAGCAGACCGCGATAAATTCGGAAGGTCAAAATAAAATTCCCGCTTCGTTTTTTAAACCGGGAGCGGGAATTTTGGGAGAAACGGCTGCAGCGCAGCCGTAAAAAAGTACCGAAGAAAGATTACTTCTTAGCAGCTTCTTTCTTCTCTTCCTTTTTGTCTTCTTTTTTCTCTTCTTTCTTTTCTTCAGGTTTGTTTTCCTGAACTAAGACAGTGGAGAGCTGGCAGAGACGAGTATGGAAATCGTCGAGCTTGTGAGTATCGATCGGCAGTCCGCCGTCGGTGAAGACCTTAAGTACGGTGTGGAAGTTAGCGAAGATATCGCCGCGCAGGAATGTGTGTTCGTGTCTTCCGCCGAGCATATCGCACCAAGCGAATGTAACGTAGAACACATTGTCTTTTCTCTCAAAGCCGAGGAAGGAAACGTCACCGGGGTTGAGCGTTCTGTTCTGCTGTTCGGGCGGTACACTAGCTTTGATGTTGCCAACTACATTAGGCATTGTTTACTCCTTCAAAACAAAAAGGTTTGTTATAGGTTTTATATAAAGCCAAGGGAGTAACTTATTGCGACACCCTCAGTTTTATCGTTTTTGCGAAATCGCAATGTGTTTTTAGAGGGTTTTGATGCGATTGTCAATCTTAAAATAGAAATGGGCGGGTAATGCCTAATAAAATTTGGCGCGAAACGTACTAGTTTTCATGTCGAAATGGTGATTATTTCTGCGCAAAATGAATTCGTCAGACAGGATGTCCTACGGGCATGGAAAGCGTGAGAATCTTGCTGATGAGTCGGGCATCAGGAGGGCTTTAGATGCAGGTAAGTATTCGGCTGCTTTTGCTGCGGGATTAGTTATCTGATTTAACACTGTCTATTCTTCTAAAGAAGGCGGCGAGTTGGGCTGCAGACTTCCCTTGCAGTTTGTTAACGGCGGATGCCCGTACGTGATCAACGGTTCTTTTGGATATTCCTAAGCGTTCTCCGATTTCTTTGTTGATAAGACCGTCGGCGACGAGTCGGCAGATTTGTTCTTCCCGCTCTGTGAGCTTTTCGTACATGATGATTTCGTCCTTTAAGTCGGATGCTCCGCCTCGTCTGTCCAAATCAATCTGGACCGCCCGGGCGACCGAGATTAAAAATTTCTCGGGTTTGATCGGTTTTTGCTGGAAGTCAACTGCTCCGCGAATCATTGTTTGCACCGCCATATCTATATCCCCATGCGCGGTCAGAAAAATAATAGGAAGTACGCTTTTTCTGGCGTTTAATTCACTTTGAAGTTCCTGTCCGGTCATGATCGGCATTTGCTCATCAAGTACCAGACATCCTGGGCGGCTTGGAGAGTCGGCGCGAAGAAACTCCTGAGCATCGGTGTAAGCCGCAACCTCATAGCCTTCGCATTTGAGAAGAAATTCAACAGAGTTCAACAGGTCGAGATCATCATCTATAACCCTGATAAGCGGTGTTTTAGGCGACATTTTGACTTTCCTTTGCAACAAGAGGTAGACGCATGATGGCTTCAATTCCTTTTTCCGGAAGCTGTTTGAACATTAGACTTCCTTTGTGGTTTGAAATAATCAGCTGAACAATCGCAAGTCCAAGTCCGAGGCCTTCGATCTTCTTGGACTGAAGCGGTTCAGTGATTTTGGCGAACTCCTCTTGTGTGAGCTTGGCTCCTTCGTCCCGAACGATAAATTCAGCGTAAGGTTCTAATGAGTTCTGTTCCGGAGCTGCAATGTTAATGCTAACTCGAACCGGACTCTGAGGTGGAGAGGCTTCCAGTGCGTTTTTAATGAGGTTAACGACGCACAGTTCGATTTCTACCGGATCTCCGTATATTAATATCTCGTGTTTTGCGCTGCAGTTCAGAAGGATAGGGTTTTTAGAAATTCCGGACTCTTGTATGAGCGAAACAGACTGAGTAACCAATTTTCCTAAATTCAAAATCTTACGTTTTTGTCCGGAACCTTTAGCGTAAGCTCGGACTTTGGAGACGATACGTTCGGCTTTTTCCGCTTGCCCCTGAACCTTTGAAATGACGTCGCTGATGACATCAGAGGAGGCATTTTGTTCTAAAAGTCTCTGCAGTCCGTGCGAGTAATTCATGATCGTTGCAAGCGGCTGTCTTAATTCATGAGCGACAATCGAAGAGATCTGGCCGACGGCTCCTGCTTTCTGCAGTGTCTGAATCTTTAACTGCGCTTTCTGCGCTTTCTGCAGAGTTTCTTTCTGGCGCTGAAGGGCTGTTCTTAACTGATTGGTTCTTTTATCCACTAAATAAGTGGTTCTTACAGAATGAATGAGCAGCGCAATAACAGAAAGAATAAAAATAAGGATATAGGTTCCGTATTCCCGTTTAATTCTCTCCCAAGTCCATTCTCGTAAATATTTATAGTGACCGAGCCGAAGATCTTTGTAGAGCTGATCAGTGGAAGCGAAGTCGGAGACAATTCCCCAGTGAAGGTTATTTTGACCGGGCGGCATGGAAAGCAGGGCAAGTTCGACTTTACGCGCGTCTTCTGATGATAGATTTGGCGTCGCGAAGATTGTCCAGTTCGGATATAAGTCCGTGGAGGTCGCGCACTTTAAATGTCCGTCAGATGCTTTCTGACCGATGACCTTGAAATCGCTCACGTCACGCCCCATATTCTGCAGTTCTTCCAAAAAGCAGGTACGCACAATCCCGACGTCAGCTTTTCTTTCCCTCAGAATCTCCAAGATGCTCTGCATATCGTAATCCGAAGTGACATGACGAGAGAAGAAGCGGTCGGGATTGTAACCGCGTTTATGTAGTTCTCCTAATGCAATATTGCTTCCGGAGAATGCATTCGGGCCGGTTATTGCGGCGATTTTATTTTTAAGATCAGGTATATCTCTTAAGTCAGTTCTGCTTTTTAATGCGATAAAAACACTGCCTTCTGCCCGATTGGGATCCGGAGCGAGCGAGGACACAACGCTTGCAAGGTCCCGGGCTCCATTCATCTTCATTCGGGCATAGGTGCCGGCAGAGCTTAGAACTAGATCAGGTTTTCCAATATCCGAAGTTTCACCTGAATAGACGCTGACTTTAAAGTGATTTGGTCCGAAGAGTTTTTTGAGTGTTTCAACAGTGGACTCAAGAATGGGATAGTTGATATTCGGATAGGCAAACTGAGTAATCAGCATCGTTACTACTCGTCTGTCATCGTCGGCTTGGGAAGATTCGGGAGCATGCAGTACGTCACCAATTTTTGGCGGCTCGTAGGCATAGGCGGCGGACCAAAGGCCGAAACAAGCCAGAACAGCAATTTTGATCAAATATTTTGGATTCATGAGTTGGTTGTGTTCGTTTTTCTTTGATTCTATAGGGCACGGTTGGGAGACAGAATTCGTATTGACCTAAATCTGAGGTTTATTTGATAAATGTCACGATGCCTAGGCATTGATCTGAAGAAAATTTCCTCATTCAATAACAAGTTAACTAAGGAGAAAACATGCTTAGCAGACGTTCATGGATGAAAGGTCTTATCGGTTGCTTTGGCGCTTCCGCCATGGTTCCCGCTTCTTATGCACAGGGGAAAAAAGTTTCCGGTAACGCTTTTGATGTGGTGATTTTGGGAGCAGGAACCGGAGGTTTGGTTACAGCTATTGAAGCTTATGATCTTGGGCTTAAACCCGTTGTTTTGGAGAAGATGGATTACGCGGCCGGTAATTCTCTTTATGCTTCAGGTGGTATTGCGGCTTGGGGTACGGCTCAGCAAAAGGCGGAGGGACACGAGGAAACAGAAGAAGAATTTCGCAAAGATATGATGGCAGTTTCCGAAGGAAGAGCCGACCCGGAACTTGTTGATGCCTATGTCAAAAATATTGGTCCGGACCTTGAGTGGCTGAAGAATCATATTGGAGTCAAATTCAGCAAAATTAAAAGAAAGCCCTGGCCGATCGGCTATCGCATGCACAATGTGGACGGACAGGGACTGACAGGCGGCGGGCGGTTGGTCCGGTATCTGATCAGCGCATGCGAACAACGAAACATTCCAATTTTGTTCAATACTAAGGCAATTGAACTCTTAAACGATAATAAGTTCAGAGTGGTTGGAGTGAAATGCGTAACGGACGATGGCGTCAAAGAATTCTTTGGCACGAGAGGAGTGGTTATTGCGACCGGCGGCTTCTCAGCAAATCGTGAACTGCTGTGCCGCTATATGGGCGGTCCGCTCTCGAGACTTGCGCTTAGAGGCTCACCTTATACCATGGGTGAAAATATTGAACTGACACGTCCGCTCGGAGCACAGTTTGTCCATATGGACCAGTTCCATTGCGGTCCGATCGTTGAGGAAACTCATGCGAATCCTAACTTTGTTATTGATGCCGGTCTGGGAATCGACGTGGATGTCCGCGGTAAGCGTTTTATGGATGAGGTTTTCACCTATACACAGAAATCGTTCGCTACAGCTCAATTAACACCGGAAAATCTGGCTTATCACGTCATTGACAGCCATTGGGAACTATCCGCAAAGGCTGCGAAAAAATTCATTGATATGAAAACTAAAGTTTTGGTTGCCGATACTGTTGAAGAATTGGTGCAGAAGATGGGTGCAGATCAGAAGCAGTTCACGGCGCTTATCAATGAATTTAATGCTGCGGTTAAATCGGGCAAACTGAAAGAAATGAATCCTCCGTGCTCACTTCCAGCCGCTAAGCCTCTGGATAAAGCACCTTTTTATGCATTTCCGTTCCAAGGCGGTATTACAGCTACATTCGGCGGACCAAAGATTAATCGTAAGGCTCAGGTTCTCAATACAGAAAACGTCCCGATTAGAGGACTGTATGCCGTTGGAAACGCTGCCGGCGGCCTTTTTTACGGCAATTACATTGGCGGCTCACAGCTTGGCGGTGCCACAGTATTCGGACGAATCGCCGCTCAGCATATGGCTAAGAATAATTAAGGAGAAAATAATGTATAAGATTCTTATCGCGCTTGCCTGCGCACTTGTCGCCCTCAGTTCCTCCGCAGCGGAGATAGCCGGATTTATTGCGGATCGTCATGCAAAACTGAATGTTCAATGTATCTCATGCCATAAACAGGGTGCGGATCAGGCAACAGTCCGTAAGGAACAATGTCTGGCGTGTCACGGCAGCTATATGGCTTTGGCTAAACGGACTGAGAAGGTTAATCCGAATCCGCACTATAACCACTTTGGTGATCGTGACTGCTCGACGTGTCATAAAGGACATTCTCCGTCCGTGACTTCCTGCGACCAGTGCCATAAATTTGATCTTCGAATGCCTTAATAAACGTTAGCGCAAAGAACGGATCGGTCTTAATGCCGGTCCGTTTCTCATTCCGGTTGAATAGGGTTTAACTGAATGAGTTTCAGTAGCTTGAGTTCATCGAGACTGTCCTAATATTAATAATAGAGAGAAGCATTAATAATAGAGAGAAGCGTTAGTCTGAAAAAAATTGCTTATCCGAAGTATTTGCATAGACGGTCGATAATCCAAGGCAGCGGCCTTTTATGCCATTCTCTGATGATCAATGATGAATAATAAGTATTGGACGAATAAAAACTGCGGCTTCTAGAATTCAGCATAGCTTTGAACGTTTGGAGAAATAATGAAGCAGATTATTGGCAGAACTTTTGAAGCCGAGCGCTCACTGTATCGTCTGACTGATACGGAACTGATTGACTGCGTCTTCGGCGGACCTGAGGACGGAGAGTCGCCTCTGAAGCATCCGGAGAACTTTCGACTGAAAAATTGCGATTTTTCTATGAGATATCCGATTTGGCATGCCAAAGATTTCGAGATTGAGGACTGCAGTTTTGACGAGCTGGCGAGGGCGGCGCTTTGGTACTGCTACGACGGCAAAATCATCAATACAAAGCTTCATGGCATTAAAGCGCTGCGCGACTGTCAAAATGTTCTGCTTGAAGGCTGCAGTATTCAAAGTCCTGAGTTCGGGTGGAAGTGCCGAGGAATCATGCTGAGAGACTGTTCGGTCGAGGCAGAGTACCTCTTTCTCGACACAGTTGATCTGACGCTGAAAAACTGCAGACAAAAAGGGAAGTATTCATTCCAGTACATCCGGGACCTGCTGATTGAAGACAGCGACCTCGACACAAAAGATGCCTTTTGGCACAGCGAGAACGTGACCGTCCGCAACTCTCATTTAAAAGGTGAGTATTTAGCCTGGTATTCCACGAATCTGACACTTGAGAACTGCGTCATTGAAGGAACTCAGCCGCTTTGCTTCTGTCAGGGGCTCAAACTGATTAATTGCCGAATGGTGAATTGCGACCTTGCCTTTGAGTTTTCTGATGTTCAGGCCAAAGTGATCGGCAGTATTGATTCCGTCAAGAATCCGAGAAGCGGAAGGATAGAGGCCGATGAAATTAAAGAAATCATCCTAGATGAACCGGGTGAAGCAGAAATTGTGGAGTTAAATAAATGAAAGAAACTTTGAGTGTATTTCCATTGGGGGCGCCTAACGACGCTTATGCCGAATACTTTATCGGTCAGAGTTATCTTGCGCCGCTGACGGCGGAGCAGATTCCAACTTACAACGTGACTTTTGAACCCGCGTGCCGCAATAACTGGCACATTCATCATGCCGAGAAAGGCGGCGGTCAGATGCTCATCTGCGTCTACGGAGAAGGCTGGTATCAGGAGTGGGGCAAGCCTGCCCGCCATTTAAAAGCGGGAGATGTTGTCAATATTCCGGCTAACGTCAAACACTGGCACGGTGCGGCAAAGAACAGCTGGTTTCAGCATCTTGCCCAGGAGATACCGGGAGAAGGAAGCCGCACAGAATGGTGTGAACCGGTGGACGATGCTCAGTATCAAAAACTAGGATAAACACGCTTATATGTGCTAGCACATCTGAAATTTTGTTTTGGACGGCTGTATGGCCGTCTTTTTCTTTGCTTAAAAACAAGGAAAAGGAGGTAAAAATATGAATAGCCTAAGGGTTTATCATGACAATCGGTTGACTAGTTAACGTTATGTCATACATTTAACCCCGCAGATAAACTCGGAAAATTTAGAACAAATAAATTTCTTATTTTGTTCGAATTCGAAAAAATAATTCAGCAATTAGATAAATCTAAATTTATATATCAAGAATAAGCGGGTTAATACCAATAAATTCACATGCTAAATGAAGCGAATGAAGGCCGAAGAATACCCTCAAAAGTGCCGCCGTATTAGGGTTTAGCAGAATTCTTTCACATGAGGTTTCATTTCATAATGTGCGCAAGCGGGTAAACTCGCGATGTGAGAATCGTTAGTTTCAGTGTTTGTTTCATTAGCTGCTTACAGATCAAAAAATAAGATCGAAGCGATAGTGGAATAGAGATTAACAATTCTCGCTTTTGTTTAATACTTAATTGCTAGGATAGTCTATGTCTTCTCAAAACGATGTTCAGAAGCCTGAATTGGCTGATGAGAAAAGCGACAAAGTCACAATCGGCGCCTACATCTCTCTGGTGCTTGCTTGTGTCTTTTTCTCGGGTGTTTGCGCAACCAATCAGTGGTGGGGCATCTTCGACTTCACAACCATCAACGGTTCTTTCGGTAAGTTAGTTTCCGGCGTAACTCAGAACGGCGACGCTCTGAATGTTGCAACGGCCAACTTCCGCGGTAAAGGCGGTTCCGGTGCGATCGACGGCTTCATGTTCGCTCTCACTCTGGTTCCGACCGTTATGTTCGCGCTTGCGATGATCACGGTTTTCGACCACTTCGGTGCTCTTAAAGCCTGCCGTCAGATCCTCACTCCGATCCTTCGTCCGCTTATCGGCGTCCCCGGTGGTGCCGGTCTTGCTCTGATCGCTTCTCTGCAGTCTACCGACGGCGGTGCAGCGCTCACACGCCAGCTCAAAGACGACAACATTCTGAATGACAAAGAAATCAACAACTTTGCTGCATTCCAGATGACTGCTGACGCTTGCATCACAAACTTCCTTTCTTCCGGCGCTGTTCTGTTTACACTGCTTGCCGCTGATGGTAAGCCTGCCGTTCCGGTCAGCATCGGCGCATGTCTCGGCATTCTGTTCCTTGGCAAGATTCTTGCCGCGAACATTATGCGTGTAATCCAGATGGGCGGAAAGATTTCTGTCCGCAAGAACGCTTAATTTTCGGAGGAAAGAAATATGTCAGCAAGTAAAGGCAAAATGATGATCACTGACGTGTTCGTCAATGGTGCAAATCAGGGTTGGGCGATTGCGACTCACTCTACAATTCCGAACGTTTTGATGGCTTTCGTTATCATCAAAATGCTCACAATTTCGGGCGCTCTTGCCATGATCGGCAAGGTTCTCGGACCGATTATGGCTATCTTCGGTCTTCCCGGCGAAGCAGCCATGATCCTTCTCGGCGGCTGGATGTCCATGGGCGGCGGTGTTGGTGTTGCGGTTGCGCTTTTCGATAAGGGCGCTATCGACGGTACACAGCTCGCTATCTGTATCCCCGCTATTTACCTCATGGGCTCCCAGGTTCAGTACATGGGCCGCTGCCTTGGTGTTATCGGCGTTCAGGGTTCCGACCTCTTCAAGATTATGGCCATTCCTCCGATCGTCGCGCTTCTCTCCCTCTGGGTTATGCGCCTGGTCGTTTTAGGTTCATAATATAGTCCTCTAATAACACTTAAAAATCCCCGCGAAAGCGGGGATTCTCATAACATGACTTCATATCTCTTTAAAAACGCAGACCTTTATGCGCCTGAGCACAAAGGCATTAAGCAGATTCTCGTTGTTAATGACAAAATTATCGCTGTCGAAGATCAGATCAATGCTGATATTCCCGGTCTTGAAGTTGTCGACTTAGGCGGCGCGGTTGTTGCTCCCGGCCTGATTGACCAGCATATTCACGTCACGGGCGGCGGCGGAGAGGGCGGTCCTCTGACTCGCGCTCCCGAGCTGAACTTCTCCGAGCTCGTCGAAGCCGGTATTACCAGCTTTGTCGGTGTTTCCGGTACTGACAGCGAAACACGTCCGATTGAAGCCCTGATGGCAAAAGTCCGTGCGCTGACCAAAGAGGGCGCAACCGGCTGGATGTGGACTTCCAACTATCGTTATCCGCCGACAACAGTTACCGGCGACGTTAGAAAAGATCTTCTGACAATTCCCGAATGCTTAGGCGTTAAGATCGCTATGGGCGACCATCGCTGCTCTTTCCCGACAACTCAGGAAGTGCTTCGTGTTCTGTCTGACTGCCGTGTCGGCGGCATGATCTGCGGTCATGATTCTTATCTTCATGTTCACTTAGGTGATCTTCCGATCGCGTTCCCGGCATTTATGGAATGTGTCAAGACCGGCATGCCGATCAAACATATTCGTCCGACACACGTTGGTCGTCATCCTGAAGTTTTTGCTCAGGCGATCGCGTTTACTAAGGAAGGCGGCTATATCGACATTACAACCAGCGGCGGCAACTATATGGGCAGCGCTGCTGACGCATTTGTTATGGCGTTGGAAGAGGGTGCACCGATCGACCGCATTACCTTCTCGTCTGACGGTCACGGCTCCATGCCGAGATTTGACAAGAACGGCGAGATGATTGGTCTTACCGTCTGCAAAGTTTCCGACAACCTTCTGCAGCTTCGTGAATTAGCAGGCAAGATTGGTTTAGAAAAAGCTCTGCTTCCGCTCACACGCACCATTGCTACGGCTCTTTGCCTTGAGAACAAGGGCGTGATTGAAGCCGGTAAAGACGCGGACCTCTTAGTTATGGACAAAGACCTCAAGCCGATTCATCTGTTCATGAAGGGCCGTCAGGTCATGAAAGACTCCGAAGTCATCGTCAAAGGTGCCTTTGAAGAATAATTTTCTTTCTTGATTCACCAACGGGAGACATAAAAACTGCCTCCCGTTTTTTCGTGCCAAAATTTCTATTCTTGTGTGCAGACGGTCAAAAAATTCCGTCGAAGCCAAAAATTCTCACCGACGAACAATTCAGAAGTCTTCATGAGAGACGATAAATGTCCAGCAGAATAGGACATAGATTTTGCTTAGAAAACTAAGCTAATGACATAAATCATAGAATAATAAATTTATAACATATTGATTATCCGATTAAAAAACAGTCATTACTCAACATAACTATTATTATGTTGAGTAATATTTTGGGATTTTTAGGCGTTAAATTTCATAATTCAATCTAAGTTTTCATATTTTGAATAAAAATTCTCGCATTACAAAAAATCTTTATCTCGTTGTCCATAACTCGGTAAAATGGATGAAACATGTCAAAATGTTTCATGTGCAAATTGTTATTTCAATATAACTATTTCTTGTTTTTTTTGTGCTGCATTCTAATTTGGAGGAGTTATGTCAGCTAAAAAAAGTTTTTGGGTAGGACTGCCGATGCAGATGATGTACGGCTTGGTCCTCGGTGTCATTGTGGGGAGCATCGTCTCGAGTGAATTCGCGACGACATATCTCCAGCCGCTCGGCCAGCTGTTCATTCGTTTAATCCGTATGGTGGTCGTTCCCTTGGTTGTTGCAACCCTGATCGCAGGTTCTGCCGGTTTGGGCAACGCCAGTAAGATCGGTTCCATCGCTGTTAAAACGATTCTGTTCTTTGCGGTCACTACAGCGATTGCAGTGACGATCGGCTTGATTGTCGCAAATATCATGACTCCGGGCGTAGGTCTCACCATTTCCGTTGAGGGTCTCAAAGCTAAAGCTGCGGCTGCCCCTGCTCTTTCTCAAGTCCTTCTTGAAATCGTCCCGATTAACCCGATCGATGCCTTTGCAAAGGGCAACATGCTTCAGGTTATTTTCTTCTCGATCTTCTTCGGCTTCTGTGTCTCTCTCATGGGTGACAGCGCCAAGATGCTGACAGACTTCTTCCAGAAAGTCGGCGATGTCATGATCCGCATGACCAATTACATCATGCTCTACGCTCCGATCGGTGTTTTCGGTTTGATCGCCTATACAGTTACACGCCATGGCCTTGCGGTTCTGCTTCCGCTTGGCAAACTGATCCTTACAGCGTTCATCGCTACAGTGATTTTCGTCGTTGTGACATATCTTCCGCTGGTCAAGGTTATCGGCCTCAAGATTTCCACTTTCCTGAAAGGCGCGTTCGAGCCCTGGCTCATCGGCTTTACAACCTGCTCTTCGGCTGCCGCGCTCGCGGTTAACCTTGAAAGCGCAAGAAAGATGGGCGCTTCCAGAGCGATCGCCTCTTTTGCGATTCCGCTCGGAAATACCATCAACATGAACGGTACTTCCATCTACATGGGTGTCACTGCGGTCTTTGCTGCTGAAGTTTTCGGCATCGACCTTACACTCACACAGCAGTTCGAAATCGTTCTCATGGGCGTTCTTGCTGCCGTCGGTACAGCCGGTGTTCCGGGTGCCGGTCTTATCATGACAACACTGGTCTTCACAGAGGTCGGTATTCCTCTGGAAGCTGTCGCTCTGATTGCCGGTATCGACCGTATCCTCGACATGATCCGTACATCTGTAAATATTCTTGGTGACAACCTCACAGCTCTGGTTGTTTCTAAGTCTGAAGGCGTTCTTGGAAAAGAAAAGATGGACGAAGATACACAGATCTAATCTGCTGACTTCCTAGTTGTTAGAAAAACCGGGTCCATGCCCGGTTTTTCTTTGCTCTATATGAACAAAACGCTCTGCATCTCATTTGGGATTTTGTTATGCTTTTCTCGTAGAACTGAGAAGGATAATTATGTTTCCGACCTTTTGGAGCCAGCTGGACAGCTATATTGAAAGCGGCCTGTATTACTTGGCGTCAACCTTTAATCTGACCGGCTTTTTTGCCGAACATAGAGACACGATCGACGACGGGCTTTCTATCATTTACGCTCTTCTAGACGCGATATTTGATATCGTTCCAAATCTGGTTTTCGGATTCTTCTATTAAAAGTAAAGCCGCTTCAGAGCGGCTTTATTGTTAATTAGAGTCCGAGTTTCTTAAGCAGTGCCTCTACATGCCCTTTGGCTTTTACGCCTCGCATTTCATCAATAAGCACTCCCTCTTCATTAATCACAAATGTGCTTCTTTCAATACCTAAGTACTTTCTTCCATACATGCTCTTCATTTTGAGCACGCCGTATTCCGTACAGACTTTTGAGTCGGTATCGCTTAAGAGCGGAAATGTTAACGATTTCTTTTCTCTGAAATTCGCATGGCTCTTCAAACTGTCACGCGAAATACCTAAAATAACAAAATCAGCGCCCTGAAAAGTCTTTAGTGCTGCTTCGAAGTCCATGGCTTCAAGACTGCAGCCTGACGTATTGTCTTTGGGATAGAAGTAGAGAACAATCTTTTTTCCAAGGAAGTCAGACAGTTTTACTTCTCCTCCCAAGTCGCTTGGAAGACGAAAGTCTGGCGCCTTTTCGCCGAGGACAGCTTTGCATTCGGAAGGATCAATTTCCGTTGCGGTGTTGTTGGTCATGTGACACATCTTTGTACAGTTATTGATTTGAAAATATTTTGAATTTTATCGGAGAAGCATATTTTTTGCTGAAACTGGAATTTTCAAGTTGGTCTTCCGAAATAGGTTTTTCATCGACCGATCGAATAAAAACGTTCTGCCCATCAAGAACAAAACTGACGACTCCGCCCACTTTTGTACCTACGGCTTTGATAATTTCTTCAGGAATGGCGACTCTGCCCGATTCAGTGATTTGAACCGAAACGGAATTAAGATAAGCTGTCATGGGTTCCCCACTGTATTGTCGGTTTTGATTTTAGTTTTTTTTTGAGATTTATTTAAGTTTTATTAGTCTCATTTTGAGCTTTAGAGGCTAAAAAAATGCCCCGAGTATGATCGAGGCAGAGATTGTTTTAGTTAGAACTATTCCGGGCGTTTATCCATAGGACCATTAATTTTTTCCGTGGCCGCGGGAACGATCGGTTCTGTTTTCGATGCACTCGAGAAAAATCCTTTTTTCGGTTCAACCTTAGGTCCTTCTTTCTTCGATTCTTTTGCGATCTTCGGTGCCGCTTCAACCGGGTTGCGGAAAGCGTTAAGGAAGAGAATCAGACTCAGAACTGCCGCAAGGCCGCACAAACCGATCATTATGTACCATTGCGGGAATGAGTACTTGATATTCAGGATCGTGAGAGGAGTTTTTTCCGGATTGAAGAACCAAATGGATCCGGACAGAGTTGCCCAGAAAATAAGATTAAAACCGAAGACCCAGCGGGATGCAGGCCCCCTTCCTTTGACGCAGCAAACGGCAAACCCCAGGAAGAACAGCATCGCGGTAATAATGGCGTTTTCAACCTGAAGGAAGCCGGACCATCCGGTGTTCAGCGGTACATACTCGGATTCCTGCTCATGATTCGAAGCAATCGGAGCGGCTTCGGTCGGCACTGCAGTTTCTGTGCCGGCGGAAGATTCCGTCTGTTCGGATTTAGTTTCTTCCGAAGCCTGAGGCTCAGCGGCGGCAGTGTTTTTGGTCACGGTATTTTCAGTGGTCGGAATCGCCTGCTCCTTAGGTTCACTCACGGCAGACTGAACTGCGGCCGGTGCTGCTTTCTTTCTGAATATTGCAAAACGGTCTTTTTCGCTCGGCGCTTTCTTCTCTATAGCGACGATCATGTTCTCGGGTTCGAACACCGTTTCGCCTCTGGTATAGAGGAAATATCCGAAAAACGCGTGCAGCATCATCGCGATGAAACAGACTAATGCGAGAATAATCTTCATAAAATGAGTCCCTTGTAACAATATGCAAAGATTAGCACAGCATCCGACGAACGTTGCTTGTGATTCACTAAATTGAACTTAGCTTGGGAAGCAACTTACGAGTGACAAAACCTCTACAATGATCCTATTTATATTGGGGAGCCAGCCATGGACATTAAAAAAGACAATCAAATGTATATGACAATCGCTCATATCGCTTCTGAACGCAGTTACGCTAAGCGTCTCAAAGTCGGCTGTGTGATTGTGAAAAATCATTCGATCATTTCTTTCGGGTGGAATGGTATGCCGACCGGGTATGACAACTGCTGTGAATATGAAGTCGACGGAAAACTGGTCACTCGTCCCGAGGTTCAGCATGCCGAACTGAACGCGATTGCAAAACTTGCGCAGAATGGTTACTCCTCCAACGGAGCTTCAATATTTATTACTCGTTCCCCCTGCATCCACTGTGCGCTCCTCATTCAAAAGTGCGGCATCACAGAGGTTTACTACCATGAGAAGTATCGTGACGACTCCGGTATTGAATTTCTTAAAAAGGCGGGCATTAAGGTTGAGCAGTTATAAAAGACCTTACTTCACATATCTAAAAAAATAGACTTGGAGGTCAATCCAAGTCTATTGCTTTTTTCCGAACTCCGACAACGTATCTCGAAGCCGACCGTTCGGGAAAAGGTCAGGCTCACACCTGACGCTTTTAACTCTTACTTCATTGCTCTTTTAACAGCATCAATACCGCTGTTGATCATGTCATTGAACTGGCCGGCGGTAATACCGGTATACTTTTCTTTAGTCTTTTGAACGGCAACATTAATGATGTCGCGCAGCTCGCCTTCAGTCAGACTGGAATATTTTTCCTTTGTCTTTTCGACGGCAGCATTAATCAGATCGTTGAGTTCGCCTTCTGTAACATCGCTTTCTTTGTCAATTGCACGCGGATCCTGAACATATTTGCCAACAGCGTTTTCAACGAGGTTAGATAAACCTTCGACTCCTTCTCCGCTCTTAGCTAGATATGCCATAGCTGCGTCATTGAGTTCCTCAGAAACTGTCACACTCCATTCAGCTTTTCCCATTTCGATCACTCCTTATGTTTAATCTTTTATCGGGACCTCTCTCGTCCCTTTGCAGGTAATATACTAAGGGAAAACACTAGTATTTAATCCATTTTGAAACCAAAAAGGGCACGGAGCTGAATTCCGTGCCCTTCCGAGTCTTTTGCTGAAATCCGGATTATTCCAAGTATTGAGTGAGATTTAAAATCTTAGCCAGTTCTTCAACATTGTCAGCGGTTCCGAGCGATGCGTACCGCTTCAGTTTGTCGGCAGGGCTTGCCCCGTAAGTCATAGCCACCGAATCCGCTTTAGCGTTTGACGCCATCTGCATATCTAAAACCGAGTCTCCGATCATGACCATATCTGTGGTTTCGAGGCCCGTTTCATCTGCAAGCGAATGCAGCATCATAGGGTTCGGTTTAGAAAAATTAGTATCCGCTGTCTGGACCGCTTCAAACAAATCACCGACACCTGTGATTTTGAAGACGCGTTCGACACCCGCCCTGCTTTTACCTGTCGCAATGGCAAGACGCCTTCCATCCTTATGCATATTGGTAAGCAGTTTGCGGAACCCGGGCACTAAGTCGAGCTGAGACTCCTGCTTCGCGTACCAATCCATATAGGCTTTAGTAAATTCGGCATAGCGTCCGGGCGGGCAATCTGCGCAGCAGATGCCGATGGAGTCCGAGCGATTCAGACCGATGGTCGAAAGAACCAGTTCGTCCGAAGGCTTGGGATAACCAAGTTCCACACTTGCGTGCTGATAGCCCTTCATGATTAGAGACGTTGTGTCCATCAGCGTTCCGTCCCAATCAAATACAAACAGTTGCCAGTCTTTATTTGCCATTTAGCTCACCAGTACGTCGTACTGTTCCTGCTGATATTCATGCTCAACGCTGAGCGTGATCGGTTTTTGAATTGCGTCGCCAAGCAGCGCCAGCGCTTCGCTTTCTTCATCCAGGAATAAATCAATAACGGCTTGATTTGCAAGGATTCTAAATTCTCTGGCACCGTCAAACTGATGGTGTTCGCGCAGCACTTCCCGAAGAATTTCATAGCAGACGGTACGCGCGGTTTTAATTTCGCCTCTTCCGCCGCATGTCGGACAGGTCTCACAAAGGACATGCGCCAGTGACTCACGTGTTCTCTTGCGGGTGATCTGCACCAGACCTAATGAAGTAAATTCCGATATGGAGATGCGGTTGCGGTCATTCAGTACGGCTTTGCGCAGTTCAGCGAGAACGCCGTCTTCATGATCTTTAGACTCCATGTCGATAAAGTCGACGATAATGATTCCGCCCAAGTTTCTCAGTCTCAGCTGCCGCGCAATGGCATGTGTCGCTTCGAGGTTTGTTTTGTAGATGGTGTCTGAGAAGTCACGTCTTCCGACAAATGCTCCAGTGTTGACGTCGATTGTCGTCATGGCTTCAGTCTGATCAATAATAAGATAGCCGCCGGACTTCAGATCCACCCTTCTGCTGAGCGCAGCTTCCATTTCTTTTTCCAGGTTGTACTGGTCAAAGAGCGGGCGTTCCCCTTCGTAAAGCTCCAATACTCCGCAGGCTTCCGGAACAAACTTTTGTCCGAAGTTCATTAAATCATTGAAAACAGATCTGCTGTCGACGATGATTTTGGAGGTTTTTTCTGTGAACAGGTCGCGAAGGACTTTCTGCTCAATGGACACATCGCAGTACAGCAGTGCCGGAGAATCCATGACGTGTGTTTTGTGTTCGATGTTCTGCCAGAGTTTCTCCAGGTATTTCATATCGTTTAAGAAATCTTCCTGGTGGGCATCTTCGCCGCTGGTTCGAACGATATAGCCGCCTTCTTTTGTGCCGCAGCTCTGTGACAGCAGTTCAATCTCTTCTTTGAGACGCTCTCTTTCTGCACCGTCTTCGATTTTTTGGCTGACACCGATATGCGAGGTGTACGGTAGATAAACGAGAAGTCTGCCCGCGAGACTGATTTCCGTTGTCAGACGAGCGCCCTTAGTTCCGATCGGGTCTTTGGAGACTTGGACCAGAACGACTTGTCCGTCATGAAGCAGTTTCTCAATCGGGATGTTGCCGCCGTTCGCCTGATGTGACTGGCGCATATCGCCGACATGAAGAAAGCCTGCTCGCGGAAGGCCGATTTCCACGAACGCCGACTGCATGCCCGGCAGAACTTTGTCGACGATTCCGAGGTAGATGTTGCCTACCAGGGAAGCTTCGGCATTTCTTTCAATGCGCAGTTCCTGAATCACTCCGTCCTCCATAACAGCGACGCGTGATTCATGCAGCGCATTATTAATTAGTATTTCCTGCATATTTATCCTTTTTTTTTGATATTAAAGATTTTAATCTTTGAGGCTCAAAATTGATAAGCAGTCAACATAAAAAGAAGATACTGTTGGATAATTGAACTGCTATGGATTTTGGAGATCGGCTTGTTCAAGTTTTTTTCTGCCGCAAAAGATGACAACACTGCAGCCTCTTTTTCAGAGGACGAAGCCCGAGATTTGATTTGGGCAAAAGCTCTGGAAGAAAAAGCGCTGAAGAGTCAGGACGCCGACAATTCTGCGTTTAGAGAGATCACGTCTCAGACTGCGCATGAACTCGGCGAAGGAGCCTCCTACTCCAAGTTTCTGGATGTTCGGGCCGGACATGTGATTGAGTTCATCAAGACAAAAATCGGAAAAGCCGCGAATGAGCCGAAACTGATTCCGTTTAGACCGTTCTTTTGGGGACTCGCCGTAGTTATGTTTGTGGGCGGAGTGCTGACAAACGAATTTTCGGTGACCGGAAACAAGATCAACCTTCTCTATCCGCCGCTCTTAGGCGTCATTCTCTGGAATATTTTTATTTACTGTGTGCTTTTTGCGAATTTTCTTCTAAATCGAGGCAAAAAAACTTTCATGGGAATCGGAATTCGCAGAGCGCTTGGCAGTCTTCTTCAGAAAATTCAGACTCGTGGTGCCGGACACGATTCGGCGCTTTCCGCGTTCTATCAGGAATGGCTCGTCATGCAGGGTCCGCTTCTTAAAACGCGGGTTGCGGAGATGTTCCATTTCGCGGCGTTTGCTTTTGGACTCGGCTTAATCGCCTCCATCGGTATTCACGGCTGGGGCACTGAGTACACCGTCGGCTGGGAAAGTACCTGGCTTGCGGATAAACCTGCTTTTGTCGCTGCTGTGATTAAACTGTTTTACGGTCTGGTTCCGTTTAATTCTGAGCTTTTTTCCTCTCTGACTCCGGAGGCTGCGGCTCTGATGAATTTTTCTGCAGGCCGAGGCGTCAATGCGTCTCCCTGGCTTCTGCAGATGTTTTATGTTTTATCCGCAGTTGTTTTGATTCCGAGAGTTTTGCTTACGATTTACTCCTCTTTGAAGGCCGGACTTCTGCGCAGACACTTTTCTATTAATCTAGAGAGTCCTTATTATTCAAATATTCTTCGCCAGTGGAAAGGCAAAACTATGCTGATTCAAGTTATTCCGTTCTCTTATCCTTTAAACGTCTCTGTGAAGCAAGGCATTGAGCATCTTGCTCAGTCGCTTCATCCTGAGAACTCGAAGATTGTTTTCTCAGAGGCCGCGCATGAGGATACGAAACTTCCGGATTTAGGCGGAGCTGAACAAACGGAAGCGCTAGCCGTTTTTGCGATGACTTCCACGCCTGAAGCGGAGGTTCAGGGTAAATTTATTCAGGAATTAAAGAAGAAATCTCAGGCGGCTTCCGCTTTTATGCGAATTATCGTGGACACGTCCGGTTTTGAGGCAAGGTTTGCCAACACGCCGCAGAGAATCCGAGAAAGAAAGAAAAATTGGTCAGATTTTCTGGATAAATACGGCGTTAGCTTTGCCTTTGTGAATTTAACGAATGCCGACATTAACGAAGCTGTCAAGCAGTTTGAGCAAATTTAAAAGGAATATTGATGAGTACGGATCTTCAGAAAATTAACTTATCTTTAGTCAGTCATACCAATGTCGGCAAGACCACTTTAGCCCGAACACTGCTCGGTCGGGACATCGGCGAAGTCGGAGATAGGTCTCACGTCACAACGGAACCCGAGGATTATGTTCTGCTTCGCGCGCCGGATGATTCTCAGCTGATTCTCTGGGACACACCGGGATTTGGCGACAGTGTTCGCTTGGCCAATCGTCTGAAAGGAAGAAGCAATCCGATCGGCTGGTTCACCAGTGAAATTTGGGATCGTCTGACAGATCGTTCTCTTTGGCTGAATCAGCAGGCGATCAAGCATGTACGCGACATCTCCAACGTTATTCTGTACCTCGTAAACGCGAGTGAATCTCCGGAAGCGGTTCCCTATGTGAAATCCGAAATGGAAATTCTTTCCTGGATTAATAAGCCCGTTATTGTTCTGCTGAACCAGATGGGCGAAGTTCGTCCACCGGAGCAGGAAAAAGCGGAAGTTCAGGTATGGAAAGACTTCCTCAGCAGCTATCCTTTCGTTAAGGAAGTCATGCCTCTGGATGCCTTTGCGCGCTGCTGGGTTCAGGAGTATGAACTTTGGAAGCAGATTGAAAACTGTTTGCCTGACAATGAAAAAGCGGCTTTTGCTTCTCTTCATACCACCTGGGTGCGTCAGAAGACGGCGGTCTACTCTTCTTCGATTGATGCGATGGCGGCCTATCTCGTCAAAGTCACCAACGATAAGGAACTGCTTCAGAGTCAGTCTCTGATTGATCGACTGCGCGCGATCGGCCGTACCTTTGGTTTTATCAAAAAAGATATTAATGGCGCCATGAAGGACGCCCAGGTTTCTCTGTCTACGAGGGCCGCGGACGGCCTTTGCAGTCTGACGCAGAAACTGATTGAAATTAACGGACTTGAAGGCAAAGGTACAACGAACGAAATTCTCAGAAGAGTTCGTGAAGGCTGGGAAACTCAGGAATCCGTCGATCCGAAAGCGAGTGCCTTGATCGGTGCAGTCGCGGGCGGAGCCATGACCGGTCTTGCAGCGGATATTGCGACCGGAGGACTTTCGCTTGGACTTGGCGCGCTTGGCGGCGCAATTGTGGGCGCGGTTGGCGGAGCTGGAGTCGCAGCCGCATATAACATTAAGAAAGGTTCCAAAGAAAACATTATTACCTGGAGTCCGGAAGCAACGAAAGGTTTTGTGATTGAAACGGTACTGCTCTACTTAGCCGTCGCTCATTTCGGCAGAGGCCGAGGCGAATGGGAATCGAGCGAATGTCCGGCCTTCTGGAAGGATCTTACTCAAAAAGTACTTGACGAGCAGAAAGTCGATTTTAAAGAGATCAAAGAGAAAGCTCAGAACGCGGATCAGCTTCGCGGCGAATACAGCCGAATTCTGAATGCGGTGCTGAAGGAAATTTTTAAAGATCTTTACAACGTTTCCATTTAATTAACCCGTTACGGTCCGATTTGAGCTCCGCTTTTGCGGAGCCGGGGTATCTTGTTTTTATTTAAATTTATATTGACAGTGGGTAAAGTGTTTAGTTTTTATTATTTCATAATGTGAAATCTCCTTTCAAAAGTCAATGCGCACGGGACTTTCCGAAGACTGTACGTTCGCATCAGATTTTTGAAAATATTAATGATTAGAATGTATGAAACGATTTAACTAAACCTTTAAGAACGCTCAACAGCAAAGGAAAAATATGACGGACAAGAAAGATCAGCTCCGCGGCGTAGATCGCTTAAGAAACCCGTGGATGAACAAAGGCAGCACCTTTACAGAAGAAGAAAGAGATAAATACGGTTTGAGAGGTCTTCTTCCTCCGAGAGTTTGCTCCTTTGACGAGCAGGTTGAAAGACTGACCGACATCATCGGTTCTTACAAAGCTCCGATCAACAAGTATCAAGTACTTGAAGGTGTTCACGCAAGCGACGAGTCTCTGTACTTTGAACTTCTGGTTCGCAACATTGATGAGTATCTTCCGATTGTTTACACACCGACCGTCGGCGAAGCCTGTCAGAAATTCAGTCATATTTTCCGCTATGCCCGCGGTCTCTATGTTTCCGCAGAGGACAAAGGTCGAGTTCGTCAGTTAGTCGCCAATGTTCCGCATCAGGATGTTGACATTATTGTTGTGACGGATGGTCAGAGAATTTTAGGTCTTGGTGACCTGGGTGTTAACGGTATGGGTATTCCTATCGGAAAACTGGCCCTCTACACTGCCTGCGCCGGTGTCAATCCGCAGAAAGCCCTTCCCGTCTGTATTGACGTTGGTACCAATAATGAAGAGCTGCTTGCCGATCCGCTTTACATGGGTCTTCGTCAGCACCGCGTCACCGGTCCGGCCTATGATGAACTGATTGCTGAATTTATTGCTGCCGTTCGCGAACGCTGGCCCCATGTTGTGATTCAGTTTGAAGACTTCCACAACAGTCATGCTTATGACCTTCTGGACTACTGGAAGGATCGCATCCCCTGCTTCAACGATGACATTCAGGGTACAGCTTCTGTAGTTGTTACCGGTATGTTCTCCGCGATGCGTGCTCTTAAGCAGAAGCTTTCAGATCAGAGAATTCTGTTCTTAGGCGCAGGTTCTGCCGCCACCGGTATTGCTCATCTGATAGCCGACGCAATGGTTGAAGAAGGTGATACACGTGAAGAAGCTCTTGCCAGAATTCGTCTCTTTGACTCCAAGGGTTTAGTGACTAAGAAGCGTGAAGCTGCGATTTCGTCCGCAAAGATGCCGTTTGCCGGAGAGGACGAACCGGCCGTTTCTTTCCTTGAAGCGGTCAAGGAAGTCAAGCCGACCGCGATCATTGGTGTTTCCGCTCAGGGCGGCGCCTTCACAGAAGAAGTGCTGCGTGAGATGGCAAAACTGAACGATCGTCCGATTATTTTTGCGCTGTCCAACCCGACATCCAAAGCGGAATGTACCGCTGAAGAAGCCTACCGCTACACTGACGGCCGTTGCTTATTTGCCTGCGGTTCTCCGTTCAAACCGGTAGAAATCAACGGTAAGACTTTTGTGCCGCGTCAGGGTAACAACCACTATGTATTCCCGGGCATCGGACTTGGCTGCATCTTTACAAAATGCACTCGCATTCCGAACGAAGTCTTCCTGGTCGGTGCGAAGACATTAGCTGATTTAGTCAGCGAAGCCGATCTGGAACGCGGTTCTCTCTATCCGCCGCTGACAGAAGTTCGTTCGATTGCTGCCGAAATCGGCGCAGCTGTTGCCGAGTACCTCTTTGACAAAGGCCTGGCAACGGTTGAACGTCCTGCCGATCTGAAGAAAGCGGTTCGTGATTTCATGTGGAATCCGAAGAATCCGCACTTCATTGCAGAGTAATTTTTAAAAAGCCGGCGCTAACCCAGAGCGCCGGTTTTAAAAACAACGGGTATTAAAGTTAAAGAGAATTAGCCGGAAATTTCTGGCTTTTTTCATTTTTACGGTATTAATAAATCTCAGCTGATCCTTAAATTTAAAGGGGGATATAAGAAATTTAAATTGTGCCCTATTGTCTCAAATTACAGTCGAATGATTCGAGCGCTTCAGAGAAATTAAAACCACTGATTAAGTTTCTCATCTAATGTTTGTAGACAGTGAGTCTTTAAATTTATCAAATAGTTACAATTTGACTCTTGTTCACTCTAATTTAATTGATGCCTCTTTCGGGCTTATTTTTAGAAATATTTTTTTGTGCGACTGTCTAACATTTAAAAACTCAAGAAATATTTCGCATATTAATTTACTCTTCCGTATTGTGAAAAATCTTCTGATCAACGGCAAACCTTTCTATCGGTGTTGCTGAAGCATTGAAATACTTTTGTGCTAGTTCGGCAGTTGAAAATTGGTGCTTCTAAAACCAGTCTTAATATTTTGGCTGTGTTCAGTGAGAGCGCAACAGTCCCAGCTCAAGTTTTAGGAAATAAAAAAGGGAGCGATCGGCTCCCTATTCTGGAATTTTATTTTTCGGTTTGTGACCTCGCCTCTTCTCTGACGAAGTAAGAAATTCTCCACTTGAAAATGACACATGCCATTCTCAGTGCAACAATGAAGAACATACCGAGCCAAAGGGAAATGTCAACAGAAACTTTAAGTTCCAAAAGCAGGATGTAGAACCAGCATCCGATAAAACCGACAACCGCATAAGGCTGGCGGTCAGCAACTACTCCTGGCATTTGGTTCAGGAAAACATCTCGCATCAAACCGCCGAAGACACCGGTGATACATCCGATGATGACAGAAGACAACCATGGAACTCCGGCTGCTAAAGAAAGAGAGGTTCCGGAAATACAGAAAATACCGAGACCGATCGCATCCGCAAAAATGTACCAATCATGTGCAGTCTTCCGTTTCTGGAAAAAGCGATAGATGTAAGGCGCTAGGAAACATATAATGAAACAAGCGACTACGTAAAGTTCGTGGTCAATCCAGTAGAACGGCCGACGGTCAATTAAGATGTCACGAAGAAGACCACCGCCGAAAGCTGTGGAAAAAGCGACAATAAAAACACCCACCGGGTCAATTCTTCTTTTCATTCCTTCGAAGACACCGGACAGCGCAAAAGCAACGATTCCGACAAAGTCAAAGACCGGAATAAGCGCATTGAGCGCTTTAATATCGATTTCCATATTAGTTCTTCACGTAAAAATTTACGCACGAATTTAATCTATATTTACTCTAAATGCACTAAGTAAAAACCATGGCATTTCATTGAATTTACTAATAAAAATGATGGGTTTTGTAAAAATTAACGTAGCTTGCTATTCAACACGAAAATTTACGTTCGTTGATATTTTGGTGGGTATCGGACGGCTAATATTTGAAAATTATTAAGCCGGAAGACGGCATTTTTACCAGGTTTGGTAGTGCTTCTTGGCCATGAATTATGTCGTTTAAGCTCATATAAATAATTTATATAAATCAGCTAATTACCTGATCGGTTGTAAATATATTTTTTTTCTCCCGATAGGGCCTTATGCGGTCGAAATCTTAGATTTTTGAATAGAATTAAATAAACAGAGCTAAATTCATTTTAAAACAATGAGATATTAATCATTACATTTAGCTAGCTACGAGACGATAAAAATTAACTTTTTTAGAAATCAGTCGATAAAGTATTCAACTTGATGTAAAAAAAATAAGGAGCGTTTTATCTCCTTATTTTCTTGATAAATCAACAGTTAAGGTCTAACTTTACCGACATATCTGCCGGAACTGTCATAAACGCTGCCGTTGTCTTTTATCTGACCTTTGTATCTGCCCTGAGAATCATAGGCTCTTCCGTCTTCGGTCATTTTTCCTTTATATCTTCCCTGATTGTCGTAGACTCTGCCGTTATCCATTTTTCCAGTGTAGCGGCCTTGAGAGTCATACGCTCTTCCGTTCTGGTCAACCTTTCCTTGGTATCTTCCATTACTGTCATAGATTCGACCACTGTCATCCATCTTCCCTTGGTATCTTCCATGAGAATCATAAAAACGTTCAGCTGAAAGACTCGTACCCATTATGATGAAAAGTGACATTAGGGAGACAAAAAATAAAAATGCCCATTTTTTCATATGTTCTCCAAGTTCCTTGCTCTAATTTAATAATAGTTTTTCGATACCTTTAAAGTCGTAAGATGAAAACCTATACATCGTCCTATATAAACGATTTTCTTAAAGGCCGTGCGGCTCATTTTGAGTATCCTTCGCCATAGACATTGTACCCCTCTAAAACGCCCCCCAAAAGTTACATGTTAACTAGTGTGTCTTTATTTGAATCAAGATATAATTTCTTAATACGCAGAGAATATTAAATATTTTTCCCATCTAACCTTAGATTATTAAACTTAGTTTCCAAGAGAGTAATCATGGATATTCTTATCAAACCATCCCAGCTGGAAGAAAGTGCAAAAATCGGTGCGGCCATTAGACATACTATTCACGAGGAGCCGGAACTCGGACTTTATCTTCCTAAAACTCAGGAAAAAATTGTGAAAGCTCTGGAATCATTCGGAGTTAAGAACTTTTCTACTTTTGTCGGCGGTAATGATGTTACAGGTGTGGTCGCTGTGATAGAAGGTAATCGTCCTGGAAGAACGATCGGACTTCGTGCGGATTCTGACGCTTTGCCTCTTGATGAAAAAACATGCGCTCAATGGCAGAGCAAATCAGAAATGAAAATGCATGCCTGTGGTCATGACGGTCACGTGGCCACCCTGCTCACGTTGGTTCACTACCTGAATCAGCATCGGGATTTTTCCGGAAAAATTGTCGCGGTTTTCCAACCGGGCGAAGAAGGCTATGCCGGCGCAAAATATATGCTTGAAGACGGACTCGTCGAGAAATTTGGAATTGAAGAATTTTATGCACTTCACTGCGAACCGACTGTTGATGTCGGTAAAGTCGGATTTATTTCCGGTTACGCTACTGCGAATGCAGATGTCTTCAAAATTAAATTTACCGGAAAAGGCGGACACGGTTCACGCCCTCATTTGACTAAAGATCCCCTGATCGCTGCATGTCAATGTGTTCTTTCACTTCAGACGATTGTTGCAAGAAATGTGGATCCGAGTAAATCCGCAGTTGTTTCCGTCGGATGTGTTTCTGCCGGAGAACCTTCCGGCTCCAGTGTTGTTCCGGATCATGCTTACATTGTCGGAACCTGCCGCTCTTTCGAACCTGAAGTTCAGGACACTCTGATTAATAGAATGCAGCAGGTCGTTGACGGAACCGCTCAGGTTTTTTGTATGGAGGGGGAATTGGAATATAAGAAACTCTACCCTGCCATGTTTAATAATCCGAAGAATGTTGCCGAAGCCAGAAGACTCGCTGAAGAAGTTCTTGGGAAAGACAATGTTGTGACCAAAGAAAGAACAATGGGCGGTGAAGACTTTTCATTTATGCTTCTCGCAAAACCCGGTTGTTTGTTCCGACTCGGTATGAAAGATGAAACTCATTCGGCTTCCGTCCATAATCCTTATTTTGATTTCAACGATAAGGCCATTGCTACCGGTGCTGCCACTCTGCTTTCCATTGCTTTGAACAGAGCCGCCGGTCAGCCGTTGTAATTTTTTCAAAGCTAAAAAGAGCATCGGTAATTCCGGTGCTTTTTTATTACACATAGTCATATGAATGTCATAAATAAAATATAAAATGAAATTATTAAAGAAATATAAAGGAGGGTCATATGAGAATTCTTCTTCCGATTGATGGAAGTATCTATAGCGATAGAGCAATTGAATATATCTGTAATAGAAGCGCACTCAGAGAAAAAACAAATACTCTTTATCTTCTGAATGTCCAGAAAAAGGTTCCGGCTAAGGCTGCTCAGATAATCGAAAAAAATGAACTAGAAGAAATTCTCGACGATGCTGCAAAAGAAGTACTTCGTCCTGCAAAGAAAGCACTTGAAGCTGCCGGTTATAAAGTAAAGACTAAAGTTGCATACGGTAAGGCGACAAATCGCATCGTTGAGTATGCAAAAGAAATCAAAGCGAATTTAATCGTTATGGGCTCGCACGGGCACACACCGGTAAAAAATGTTCTTTTTGGATCAAAGACATCCGCTGTGATTGCAAGCTGTAAGATTCCGATGCTGGTGATTCGTCATAAATTCAAAGATGAACCCGGAGCGATGCAGGTCGGCGTCTGCCTCGACGGATCGGAATACTCTCAGTCGGTAATGAATTATATTATCGATAACTTACCCCTCTTTGGAAAAGAACCGACTTTCCATCTGGTGAATGTCGTGACTCCGTACAGCGGAATTTTGATGCCCGGTGTTTCAGCGTTTGGCGGACCTGCAATGACGGCAAAAGAATTTGAGTCTGAGCAGCGCAGTCCTTTTGTGGATGCAGCTAAGCCCTTCTACAATAAATTGAGATCCGAGGGATACAATGTTGTGATTGCTGAACTTAAAGGAGATCCGTCAGAAGAAATTTCCAAGTATGCCGATGAGAAAAAACTCGGACTTCTGGTCATGGGTACGCATGGCGGCGGAATGATTCGAATCATGATGGTCGGATCGACAACAATGCGTGTTGCATGTATGACAGATCTTCCGATTCTGCTGATTCACAAAGAGAGTGTGTCTAAAAAATCAAAAATGGATAAAAAGTAAATCTACACGAACTTTTAGGAAATAAAATTTAAGGCCGCATTTGTTTGCGGCCTTAAATTTATTTCGATAAATCAGAGATCTAAAAGTCTTTCTTCGCCACAGTAAATATTGGCCCTACCTTCTCGGCAGAAAGCGCAAAGTGTCAGTCCGCATTCTTTAGCCAGCGATAAAGCGCGATTTGTCGGAGCCGAAACCGCAAATAAAATTTCCACGCCGCAGACTGCCGCTTTCTGAACCATTTCATAGGAAGCGCGTGAACTCATGAAAATCACACACTCCTTCCAGCCCAATTTTGCGCGTAAGCCAAGTAGTTTGTCCATTGCAACATGCCGACCAACATCTTCCGCTCCTCCGAGAAAATTTCCCTCGCAGTCGAACGCCATCATGGCATGAGTGCTTCCGGTTTTTGCTCCGATTTTCTGAACTTCACGGAATTTTTCCATGGCGCTTGAGTAGTGGCTCATACGAAAATATGCGGAATGCGCGAGTTTTTCGACCGGCAGATTGACGGCTTCTAAACTTTCAACACCGCATATGCCGCATCCGGTTCTTCCAACCATGGAACGGCGATGGTCTTTAAGTTTAAAAAAGCAGCGCGGAGAGATTTCAAGATCCACGATATAGCCGCATGAGCACCCCTCATGAACGGAAATATCATAGATATGAGAAATATCCGGAATAATCTTCTCGGATAGAGAAAATCCAATCGCGAACTCCTCGAGCATGTCGGGACTCGCCATCATGACAACATGAGAAATACCGTTGTAAACCAAAGAGATAGGAACCTCTTCCGCAACGTGATCTTCTTCGCGTTTGCCGCTGGGCCAGCGGATAATCGGAACGGGCCGGCTCGGCGGAACAAGTACTGTTTCTTCCGGATCGGCTTCGTTCATTGTTGGTTCATTTGACATGTACTGTTTTCTTTTTTCGCCAAAAAAGGTTCAGCCCCTTCAGCGGATAGTTGTTTAACGACAAAGACAATGTTACCGAGAACTCTCCAGTCTCCGCTAGGCTGAATATACAAATTTGAGCGCTCTTTTGGCGTCTCTCCGTCATTGACAAAGCAGCGGATGGAGTAGCCGTTTGCTGTGTGAACGACGACCAAATCTCCCTGTTTCGGCTTTTGTGTGCGGTCGACGATAAGCAGGTCTCCGGCTTCGATGCCTTTTTCCTTCATTTCATCGTCATCGGCGATGCAGAACACCGTCTCTTCCGGGTTTTTAATGAGGCAGCTCGATATCGGATCCCGCTCGTCGGATTTGAAATAGTTACCGACGGAAGTCAGGCTGGCAAGACTTTCCGGATTCGGGATGACAGCGCATTTATCAGGAGATTTAATGATCTGCTCTCTTATCCAGGAAGAGCCTCCAAGCTTATGAAGCTTGGCAATGAGCGGCGCAGTCAGAACCACAGTGGTTACTTTCGCCGCCCCAGCATATGGTCCGGGTTTTCTGCCGGATCCGGCTCTTTTACCGCCCCAACCGTTCTTTGTCGTCTTGGCTGTACTTTCATTTTTCATGGCTGTGGTCCTCCGAGCATCAGCTCATGATTAATGATAGTGATTTATTCGAACAAATGCTAATTTGTCTTCTTGTTTTGGACACGAGCGCAGGAAATTGCCTCTAAATTCTGGTAAACATCCACGAGAAGCCGAGTATCAATCATTGCGCCATGATACTTTCTACAGGTTCTGTCGATATTGAAACGATCCAGAAGGGCGTCAAGTGAGTTTTTCCGCCCCGGGAATAAGGATCGGGCCATCTTTACCGTGCATTTCAGGGAGCAGTCGGCTTCGGATAATGTCGGGAAGCCGTTCCTTTTCAATTCGGCATCAAGCATTGAGGAATCAAATGCCATATTGTGGGCGTACAGCTCCGCGCCCTCCAGAAAAAGGATGAGATCGCGTCCTATTTCTCTAAATGTCGGTTTATCCGCGAGAAATTTATTGTCCAACCCGTGAATTTTGCGGACGAACCAAGGTACATCTCTCTGCGGATTGATATAGGCGTGGTAATTTGCCACCTCCTTGAGGTGTTCATCAACTTCGATGCAGCAGACCTCCACAATGCGGTCGCTGTACTTATTCATGCCTGTGGTTTCAGTATCTAAAAAGATTCTGCGGCGGCGGTTTACTCCGCCCTTATTCTCCAAATCCATACGGAGCTGGCCGTCCTTTACTGTTTCTGTTGTCATTATTCCGGCTGTTTTAACCCTTCGATAACCGCACACTTTCCATTTTCATGATCATCATGATGGCAATGCGCATGCAGTTTTTCGAGCTGCTGTTTGAGTTTAAGAAGTTCTTCGATTTTCTGGTCTATTGCTGTGAGATGATTCTCAATAATATTGTGCGCCTTAGAAAGCTCTTCACTTTTTGGAGAGTAAAGCTGCGAAACCAACAGTCTGATCTCCTCAAGCGAGATATCGAGCGCGCGGCAATGACGGATGAATGTCACTTGTTCTAAATGCTTATCGTTATAAATTCGATAGTTAGAAGAAGTGCGGGCCGGTTTCGGGAGGATTCCCTTTGCCTCATAAAACCGGATAGTTTCGACGGTACAACCGCTTAAATTGGCTAATTCACTTATCCGCATAAATACCTATAAAAAATCACTTGACTCTAAAGTAAGTTCAGGGTTTTTAATATGCGTATGTTATCAAATTGATGGATAAAAAAAATGCCTCTAACAAACAATGACAAAAATCCGGCACAGAGTCTGAGTGAAAGCAGTTCACTTCAGAACGAGGCGGAGGAAGCGACTCAATCCTCCATCGCGCATGACCACGAAAAGGTACATGACCACTGCTGCTGCGGTCACGATCATGAGCACGCTGAAAAGGAACATCATCACTGCTGCTGCGGACATGATCATGAGCACGCCGAAAAGGAACATGACCACTGCTGCTGCGGTCACGATAATGAGCACGCTGAAAAGGAACATGATCACTGCTGCTGCGGTCACGATCACGGGCAGGCAAAAAAAGAACATGACCACTGCTGCTGCGGCCACAACCACGAGCACGCCGAAAAAGCGCATGATCACTGCCGCGGCCATGATCATGGCGGACATGATCACGGTCACTGCGGCTGCGGACATGACCACTCTCATGTCGAAAACAGTATGGATACCGACTGGGATGTCTCAGGCGTCACTCCGGATCAATACCGCCTCCTTTTCTCTGTACTCGGCGGTCTGGCCGGCGTTAAGGATGTCGGCCTCAATCCGGACGGCCTCAGAATTATCCATACGCCGGAAGCGCTGCCCTCAATCGAAAAAGCATTCCAGGCAAACGGTCTTAAACTGAAGCGAAACGTCGATCAGACAAAAGAGACCTCTCAGATTCATATCGCTCAAATGGATTGCCCGACGGAAGAAGGCTTAATTCGACAAAAATTGGGCAAAATGAAGGGCGTCGGCGGTCTCCAGTTCAATCTGATGAACCGTGTTCTGACGGTTTCTTATCCACCCGGAACTCTGCCGGAAATTCTAGCGGCCATTAGATCTTTGGACTACACGCCCGAAGTGATTGACGGGAAAAAGACCCAGGCTCTGTCTGAATTTAAACCGACTCAGATTCCCTGGTGGAGATATATTCTTGCTATCGTGGTCGCTGCCGGCTCCGAAGTATCGGAACTTCTCGGCGTAAACGAATACCTGACGCTCGCACTCGCCATTATCGCGATCGTTATGGTGGGACTCGGGACCTACAAGAAAGGCATTATCGCCATCCGAAATTTCAACTTCAATATGAACGCCCTGATGTCCGTGGCGGTCACCGGCGCTCTTATCATCGGTTCTTGGCCGGAAGCCGCTATGGTTATGGTGCTTTTCGAATTGTCTGAAGCGATCGAACAGCTCTCTCTGGATAAGGCTAGAGGCGCAATCCGCTCGCTCCTTTCCTTAGCGCCTCAGACCGCAAACGTCCTGAAAAACGGTAAGGTTGTTGAAATTCCGGCTAATGAAGTCAAGGTCGGAGACGAGCTGCGCGTCATGCCCGGTGAGCGTCTTGCCGTGGACGGCGTCGTCGTCAAAGGATCAACCTCCATCGACCAGTCCCCGATTACGGGCGAAAGTATGCCGGTTGAAAAGAACCCGGGCGATCAGGTTTTTGCGGGCACGATCAATAAGAACGGAGAAATTCTCTACAGAGCGGAATCTTCTGTGGCGGATTCTATGCCTTCGCGCATTATCTCTGCCATCGAGTCGGCTCAAAGCTCAAGAGCTCCGACACAGCGCTTTGTCGATAAATTCGCCAAAATCTATACACCAACCGTTTTCGTTATTGCGCTGTTCTGCGCGATTGTGCCCCCGCTTTTCTTCCAGCAGGGTTGGCTCGAGTGGATCTATAAGGGGCTCACGCTGCTTGTGATCGCCTGCCCCTGCGCTTTGGTGATTTCAACCCCGGTCACCATTGTTTCCGGTCTTGCCGCAGCCGCCAGACGCGGCATCCTGATCAAGGGCGGTGTCTACCTCGAAAAAGGCAGAACCCTGAAGAGCGTCGCCTTCGATAAAACCGGTACGCTTACCAAAGGCAAACCTTCGGTTCTGGTTTATGAGACCGCAGATCTGAATGCGGATTCAGCAGTAATTCTTAAACTAGCTGCGGCGCTTGCTTACCGCAACGATCATCCGGTCAGCAAGGCGGTGGCGGAACTTGCGGCTTCCAAGGCGATTCCGCGTGAGGATGTCTCCGAAGTACACGGTTTCTTCGCGGTCCCCGGACAGGGGGTTGTCGGAGAAATCGACGGCACGGAATATTACCTCGGCAACATTAAAGGACTCGATCGCTATCTGCTTCAAAGCCAGATGGTCCGTGATAAGGTCTCTGTGCTCGCAAACAACGGATGCTCTCCTCTGATCCTTGCCTCTTCTAAGAAAGTACTGGCCTATTTCGGCGTCGCCGATTCGATTAAGGAAACTTCGCCTGAAGCGCTGAAGAGCCTTAAGGAGCTTGGTATTAAGACAATCATGCTGACCGGAGATAACGATAAAGCGGCTAAAGCGGTTGGCAGCAAGGTCGGAGTGGACCGTGTCAAGGGAAATCTTCTTCCGGAAGAAAAACAGCAGCTTGTCCAGCAGATTGCTAAGAAAGAGCCTGTCGGTATGGTCGGCGACGGTATTAATGACGCTCCTGCCCTGGCCCGAGCCGACATCGGCTTCGCAATGGGCGCCGCCGGTACCGATACCGCGATCGAAACTGCGGACGTCGCACTGATGGACGACGATCTGCGCAAACTGCCGGAATTTATCCGTCTTTCCAAACGGACCTACGCTCTGCTGATGCAGAACATCGCTATCGCGCTCGGCATTAAGTTTGTATTCTTTATCCTGACGCTTGTCGGAATCGGAACAATGTGGATGGCGGTATTTGCCGATACCGGAACTTGTCTGATTGTTGTCGCTAACGGAATGAGAATGCTTCGCTGGCGCGGTTAACCGCCCATAGGCGCACATAAGGCCGCCAATTTGGCGGCCTTTTGCTTAGACGGAAATCAATCAGAGTTCGCCGATACGCGCCATTCTGATCTGATTGCGGATCCAGGAGGAGCCGCCAAGCAGCTTGAGCTTGTCCTTTTCTTCCTGTCTTAAAAGAATTGTCGTTCTGACAAGCGGTTTGTCATCGAGCGCCGGACGGCCTCTTTTGGCAATTGCCCACTGCAGAGATAAAGAGCTTTCCAAGTCTCCTTTGTTCTCCTCTTCTCTGTGGAGGAAAGCCGCCAATCGAAGAATGTCGTCTTTCAGCTGAACCAGAGCGTCTTTGAAGTTCTCATTTTCTTTGGTTGTGTTGGAGGGAACATCGATCGGGAAAATTTCTTTCTCAGTTACCTTGGCGGATCCGAAGCAGCCGGCCTGTGTAAAGAAATAGGCATAGTAGAAACGGTCCTCACCGATATAGTCATTGTCATTGCGGCGAAGTTCGACTCGGACGTCGACGATGTTTTTCTTGAGCGTTACAGTCATGATGTGAACCTCCTTACGTGTTCAGTCAGTAATTTGATATGTACATAATAATATTGTCCATATTAAAATGAAATAGATATGTATTTAAATAACGTATTTAAATGTAAATTTAGTACTTATTCCGTGCGCACGATTTCAGCAGTGAAAGAGAAAAGTATTTAGAATTCACGGGTTAAAGGATAAACCGAGCATATTGAATGGCACAGTTGACAGCGGCACCGATGGAAGGTTTGACCGGTGCGGTATACCGAAAGCTTCATCACCGATTTTTTGGCGGTGCGGATGCCTATTACATTCCCTTTGTAACGCCGACCGTAGAGCCGAAATTTACCGATCGGCAGTTAAGGGAGCTGGCACCTGAAGTCAACAGTGGTATTCCGGTGGTTCCCCAGCTCCTTTCCAATCGCTCGGCGGACTTCATTTGGGCTGCTAAAGCGCTCGGCGAGATGGGCTACTCTGAAGTCAATCTCAACCTCGGCTGCCCCGCAGGCACAGTTGTCGCTAAGGGCAAAGGCAGCGGTTTTCTGAAAGATCTTTACGGATTGGAAAAATTTCTGGATGAGGTCTTTAGCGCCGATATCCCTGTGCCGATTTCCATTAAAACCCGCCTCGGCTGGTCAGATACCGCTGAATTTGAAGATATTCTGAAGCTCTACCGAAAGTATCCGCTCTCGGAACTGATTGTTCATATGCGTCTCAAGACCGATCAATACAAAGGAGACGCGCGGACTCAGGTGCTTTTAAACGCGCTTGACGAGATTCCCTTCCCGCTCGGTGTGAACGGCGATTTGGTTACAGAGGCGGATTTAAAACAAGCCGATGAACGCTTTAGACATCCGCATCAGCTGATGGTGGGAAGAGCGCTTATGGCCGATCCCGCCCTCTTTCGTAAATTTAAAGGAGGAAAGCCCGCCTCAGCTGAAGAAATTCGACAATTCTCCAAAGCCCTTTATGACGGCTACACAGAAGCCTTCGGCAGCCGCAAAAACGCAATGATGAGAATGAAGGAATATTGGTTCTTCCAATCCTGTCTCTTCGAAGAGAATCCTTCAGCCTTTAAGCGGATATTCAAAAGCCGCGAAGAAGCGGACTTCAGCGCGGCTTTGGATGAAATTATGAGCGGCGGCCTCCTCAGAGACGCCAGATTCGGCTGGAAGAAGCCTCTTTAGAATGTTAGAGCTTTCTGAACAAATTCTTCAAAGAGCTTGACGTTCTTCGGTTCAACCAGAGTGTCAAGGATCTCGCCCTTGCGCAGGACGATTAAAGTCGGAATGTGACGGACTTTAAATTTGCTGTTTAATCCGGCTTCTTTATCAAAGTCGCAGTGAGCAAACTGAAGCTTGTCGCTGTATTTTTCAGCAAATTCCATAAACATCGGCAGAATGCGGCGGCAGTCAATGCACCAGGGCGCGCCGATGGCCAGAAGAACGGTCTTCGGACAGTTCACCACTGTTTCGTCATAATTGGCTTCAGTCACGTCAACGATAAATTTAGAGTCACTCATTTGGATTCCTTAGAAAATCATCATTAAAAAATTAATGAGGAAAACGTTCGACACGTTCAGCATTATAAGTCCAACAATGGAAAGTACTAAGAATCCATCCGTGCTGGGTCCGTATTTTTCGCAGAGCGACTGCATGTTGCTCAACCCGTTGCCGCAGACGCCCATAGAGAAGCTTAAACCGCCGACCGCAAAAAGCATTCCCTTGAAGTTTCTGCCGAGAAAATTGAAATAAACCCAGCACGCATAAATAACATTAAGAAGAAGCTCAAGAAACGTGATGAGCAAAACTTCCCAAGTGACAGATCCGATCATGTCGAGTCGAAGCGAACAGGTCGAAAGAGCAATAAAAATTGTCAGAATGACTTTGGTCAGCGTTCTGAGCGCAAGACCGTCAACGCTGAAAAAATTTGTCTTATCTGCGAAATTTCTTATCAGTATCGCGAAAATCATGCAGCTGACATAATCCGGAATGAATACATCCTGTAGAAAATAATGATTAAACAAGTCGCCCAAAGCCATACAGACGAAACTCAGCGCAAGAATCTTCATGCACTCGACGGTGTGCTGCTGATAAAAAGGTCTTGGGGAGCGAAGGATCGAGCGCGAGAGTCTCTGGTTGTCAAATTCAGTGGAATTCGGATTTTTGAGTTTGTACTTGCTGATGAGATACTCGCCAAGGGGCGCGCCGATCATGAGAGAAAGAATCATGCCGAGCGTCACAACGCCGGAAGCCATCTGGGCGGCGCCGGAAATCGCGTCAAGCCGTTCAATGGTCGGCGCAAAATTATTGACCGTATCATAGCCTCCGATCATGGAGATCGTGCCGACTAAAAGACCTAAATGTTTATGCAGCCCGAGCATCTCGCAGGCGCCGATTCCGACAAGGGCCTGAAGCACACCGAGCACCAGAGCCAAAGCCCAAAACAGTATGGAAACCCAGGCACCCCGACTGATGAGCTTCCACGTTCCAAAGAGTGCGAGCATTGTCAGGAAAAACCGAAGCACAATGGAATTGAGACTGACGTCAAAATCAATAATCGCGGTGTCCGTGATGCGAAAAAGAAGAATAATCCCTGCGACAGGGAGACCTCCGATAAAAGGAACCGGAATCGAAAGCTTCTGCAAAAGAGGGATTTTTGACTTAATTAATCGGCCTAGAAAATAACTGACCAGCGCGATCCCCAAGAAAACAAAAGCATTTGGCTGAATATGCAGGATATTTTGTATGACTTGGTCGTCCATATCGCCTTGGTAACTGCCCGTATTGAATAGATTTTAAGAGTTAGATAATCTTGTTTAGTATATCCTCTTAGGGTCAAACCAGAAAAATTTAGAAATGAAGATAGAACTCAAACCTGTCACACTTGAACAGCTTCCGCTCTTAAAAGAGCAGCTTCCTAAACTTCAGACCGGAGACTGCAATTTATCGATTGCCTCCGTCATCGGAAGAGCGGAAGAGTATCAAATTAAATGGGGTTTAGTAGAAGGCGAACTGGTTTTAAACTGGATGCCTTACCCGGATATTCCTGCAGCTTATGTCCTGCCGCTGCAAAGCGAAAATATCCTCAAAATTATGCAGACGCTTGAGTGCAGCTGCAAAGACTGTAAAGAACCCTTGATTCTGTTTGGCCGGTTTACCTATATGACCGAGAAAATCTCCGAACTGATGCGCTACCGCAATTTCATTACGGTGTCTTCAAATTCCTGGTGGGACTACGTCTACGACAGATCCCGCATCGAAACACTTGAAGGCCGCGATCTGCACGGAAAACGCAATTTCAATAAGCGTTTTTACAAAGCCTACCCCGATGCGGCCTTTGTTCCGCTTGACGCGCCAATGATTGAAAAATGCCGCGGCTTTTTAGCAAAATGGTATGAAGCGCACGGGGAAATGACAGAGTCGCTCCAAGCGGAAAAAGTCGCGATTGAATTCGCGTTCGATCATTTCGAAGACTTCGGCCTGATCGGAGGCGCACTCGTCAACGGAGACGACATCTTCGGATTTACCTACGGCTCCGGCGTCGGCGGCGATATTTTCTCAGTCCATATTGAAAAAGCCGATCGAAACGTTACCGGCGCGTACCCTGCTCTGGCTTCCGCTTTCGCAAAAGCGCTGCCGGAAGAATTCAAACAGATCAATCGCGAAGAAGACTTGGGATTGGCCGGCTTGAGAAAAGCGAAAGAAGATTGGTCGCCCTCGACAATGATTCGTAAGACGCTGATGAGAATTCAGCGTGATGAGAGCCGTATCGAATAATTTAAGCGTAGTTCTGCAAAAGAGCCGAGACCGAAGTAAGGTCTCGCTCAAAAATCAACTTAAGCGGGATTGAAATATCCGCTTGCGGATCCTTTGGCGCACAAAGAGATGAATCCTCAAGCGCGTGATACAGCAGTCCCGCTTTTGTCATCAGTTCTTTGCCTTCCAATTCACTCTTTCGATCCCGAACAAGGCCGAGCACCTTTTTGACAAACGGATCAGCATCCGCGTCATTCCTTATCAGCGCAGGAACAATTTCTTCTGTCTGAATGACGGATTCAAAACCGAAATGCTGAATCGGTTCATGAAATCCTTCTTTATCGCCGTGCCAATTCGAGAGCGAATCAAAGCCGTTCAAAAGGTAAGAAATAATCCTGTCGGCAATCTGATCCAGATCCTGCGGCGTGTGAATTTCGTAATCGCAGGCCCAGACGACCTCTTCTGCAAAATCAACTTTATTGATGATTCTGAGAAGGTAATACGTGTCGCTTTTACGGCTTAAAGAAAAATAATCCTGAATCATTTCTGAATAAATACTGTCAACCTACGCTGTGGAAATATATCACGCGTCAGCGCATGAACCACACGGTCAAACTCAATTCAGAACTATGGGAATTTAAAAATAGGAAGGAGGATGTTTGGTGGAGAAAATGTCCTTAGAACAACTCATTAAGAAGAGTTGAGAAATTTTGAGAAGTATTGAGAATATGTTAATAAAAATCTTTTATAAACATAATATTAACTTCTTAATATTTCTCACTCTATAATTTACGAACGAGAAGGCTTGAGAAATCTTGAGAAGTTCTTTGCTATACTTCTGTGGGCCATTTGTGGGCCATTTTTAGGTTCGGCGGATACATTTTTAGGTTCGACGGATACAATTTTTTCGGAGGTTTTTATGGCAAAAGTAACAGCTAAAAATATTTTTAGTCTTCCAGACGGAAGACACACCGTAGCTCCGAATTTAATGCTTCGAGTCAGAGGCAACTCAAGAACTTATGTGATGAGATATAGCATCGGAGGTAAACGAAAAGATAAGAACCTGGGAAGTGCATCAGAACTTTCTATTTCAGAGGCACGTGCTCAAGCTGAACTGTTTCGAGCCGGATTGCAAGAAGGAGTTCTTCCGATTACACCAAGAGAAGTTCTTGCTGAAAAGGTTAATAGGGATTCTTCACCTACATTTGAAAAGTATTCAATAAAGACAATAGACAAAATCGCTGCAGTTAGAATGTGGAAAAATGATAAGCACCGTTATCAATGGTTGTCATTTCCTGAAATCGGTTGACTACTTGATGTTGTTAAACCTAGTTAAAGTTTACTGTTTAAAGAGTAATCCCTGAAATTAGTTTACCTCTTGTTGATCTTATTCCTGCTTTCGGTT
>Ga0073908_1000090_pt1 | contig 133537 bp, 100 predicted proteins | sample MucameincwithD2O_FD_65484 | JGI IMG/M metagenome (GOLD analysis project Ga0073908, IMG submission 65484) | Mouse cecum microbial communities from Vienna, Austria - Mucus amended microcosms incubated with D2O | ecosystem: Host-associated > Mammals > Digestive system > Large intestine > Cecum... | reverse complement strand
GAGCTTTTGGGCAAAGCTAAAACAACTTTTCAATTCAAATCGTCACGCTCCAAAAGAATACATAACTATGCGATTATCAAAGATTTCAAAGAACGATGTTTAATTTAAAGTGCCCACTAGAGTTCACTCCATTTGTATCTCCGCCATCCTTCTACAGCCTCACTGTTTTCTTATTCTACAGACACTATAAAACAAAATGACACAAGCACTTCCCCAAAATGAGTGGGACATATAATAAGAGCGTCCGAGTCGTATAATAAAAGCATCCGCCCCCTATCATAAGGATGTCCAACCCCTATGACAGACTTTATCTTCAGTCACAAGATGTATATCTTCAACCTAAAGATATACATCTTCAATCTTAAGATAAACCTTATCCCCTACTTCAGACATCCTTGCCAAGGAACTGAAAGGGCCTTGCAAGCAGGCTGAAACGGCCTTACCAACCATACCCGTCCCGGCAGCCTCATGCAGGCGGTACCTCTTCCTCCAAAACCTATCCTCTGGAAGATATTGGAACTAAATATGAACGATTTCCGCCACTGTCTGCCATACAATTTTCCTATCTTTGCGTCAAAGATAAAATTGCATAAATTGCCATGAGAAAACTTATTGTAGCTACCTTGTTGCTAAGCAGCGGTACTTTGGTATCGGCACAAAAAAGGCCTGAAACACCGGCCACGTACAAACCGACAAAAAGCGAGATGTACCACAAAGGCTGGATAGACTTCAACAAAAATGGGGTAAAGGATGTGTACGAAGACCCGGCCGCTCCGCTCGACGCCCGCATAGAAAACCTCTTGCAGCAGATGACACTGGACGAGAAGACCTGCCAGATGGTCACTCTTTATGGATACAAACGTGTACTGAAAGACGACCTTCCCACCCCCGAATGGAAACAAATGCTGTGGAAAGACGGCATCGGCGCCATCGACGAACATCTGAACGGCTTCCAGCAATGGGGACTGCCGCCTTCGGACAACGAAAATGTCTGGCCCGCATCGCGCCATGCCTGGGCACTGAACGAGGTGCAGCGTTTCTTTGTAGAAGATACCCGTCTCGGTATCCCCGTAGACTTTACCAACGAAGGCATACGTGGCGTGGAGAGTTACCGTGCCACCAACTTCCCCACCCAATTGGGATTGGGACACACCTGGAACCGCGAACTGATTCGCCAAGTAGGACTCATCACCGGGCGCGAAGCGCGCATGCTGGGCTACACCAACGTCTACGCCCCCATCCTCGACGTAGGACGCGACCAGCGCTGGGGACGTTACGAGGAAGTTTACGGTGAATCCCCCTACCTTGTAGCCGAACTGGGTATCACGATGGTGCGAGGCCTCCAGCATAACCATCAAGTGGCCGCCACCGGCAAGCACTTCGCCGCCTACAGCAACAACAAAGGTGCCCGCGAAGGCATGGCGCGCGTCGACCCGCAAATGTCACCGCGAGAAGTGGAAAACATACATATCTATCCCTTCAGACGGGTCATCCGGGAAGCCGGACTGCTGGGCGTAATGAGTTCGTACAACGACTACGACGGCATTCCCATTCAAGGCAGTTACTACTGGCTCACCACCCGCCTGCGCGGTGAAATGGGCTTCCGCGGCTATGTAGTATCCGACAGTGATGCCGTAGAATACCTCTACACCAAGCACGGCACCGCCAAAGACATGAAAGAGGCCGTCCGTCAAAGCGTGGAGGCCGGACTGAACGTACGCTGTACATTCCGTTCTCCCGACTCCTTCGTCCTTCCCCTCCGCGAACTGGTAAAAGAAGGCGGGCTGAGTGAAGAAGTCATCGACGACCGTGTGCGCGATATCCTCCGGGTAAAGTTCCTCGTCGGCCTGTTCGATTCTCCCTATCAGACAGACCTTGCCGGTGCCGACCGTGAAGTGGAAAAAGAAGAAAACGAAACCATCGCCTTGCAGGCATCCCGCGAGTCCGTCGTTCTGCTGAAGAATGCCGGTGGACTGCTGCCTTTGGACATCAACTCCATCAGGAAGATTGCCGTATGTGGTCCCAACGCCAATGAAGAAGGCTACGCGCTGACCCATTACGGCCCCCTTGCCGTGGACGTTACTACCGTACTGGAAGGCATTCAAGAGAAAACGAAAGGCAAGGCAGAAGTGCTCTACGCCAAAGGCTGTGACCTGGTAGACGCCCACTGGCCCGAAAGCGAAATCATAGACTACCCGCTGACCGAAGAAGAACAGAGCGAAATAGACAAAGCGGTGGAAAACGCCCGTCAGGCCGATGTTGCCGTAGTGGTCTTGGGTGGAGGACAACGCACCTGCGGCGAGAACAAGTCGCGTAGCAGCCTCGACCTGCCCGGCCGCCAACTGCAACTGCTCCAAGCCATACAAGCCACGGGTAAGCCCGTCGTACTGATACTCATCAACGGACGCCCGCTGTCCGTCAACTGGGCAGACAGGTTCGTCCCAGCCATTCTCGAGGCCTGGTATCCCGGCTCCAAAGGCGGAACAGCCCTTGCAGACATCCTCTTCGGCGACTACAATCCCGGCGGAAAGCTGACTGTGACATTCCCCAAGACCGTAGGCCAGATTCCCTTCAACTTCCCCTGCAAGCCTTCTTCACAGATAGATGGCGGCAAGAATCCGGGCCCCGACGGTAACATGTCGCGTATCAACAGAGCGCTCTACCCCTTCGGATACGGCTTGAGCTACACTACATTTAAATACTCCGACCTCGACATCAGCCCCAAAGTCATCACCCCGAACGAATCGGCCACCGTCCGTCTGAAAGTGACCAATACCGGAAAACGTGCCGGAGACGAAGTGGTGCAACTCTATATCAGAGACGTAGTGAGCAGCATCATCACCTACGAAAAGAACCTTGCAGGCTTCGAGCGTGTCCATCTGGAACCGGACGAGACGAAGGAACTGTCATTTACCATCGACCGCAAACACCTGGAGCTTCCGGATGCCGACATGAAATGGATAGTGGAACCGGGTGACTTCGTACTCATGGCAGGTGCCTCGTCCGAAGACATCCGGCTGAACGGGACGCTGACCGTAGAAGATTATCAGACGCGAGCCAAAGCCGTCGAAGCCCAAAAGCCGGCAAAGCGTGTGAGCGCCAGCACCAACCAGGAGGATGCCGAAAACGTGCTTGATGGAAAAATCAATACCGTATGGCAAGGAAATAAAGGAGATTATATTACCTTTGCCTTGAAGAACGGAGTCAAGGCAGACAAAGTCGCCATAGCCTTTACACGCGACAACAACCTGCCGGCAACTTTCGAAATCCAGCTCTCGGGCGGTGGCGGACAGTTCCTTACCGTATACTCGGGCACCGTCGGCGAATACGGCAAGCTGATTTCCTATCCGTTCAAAGGAACTACTGCCAGCGACCTCCGCATCGTGCTGAACGATGACCGCGTCGGTGTGGCGGAAGTAAAATTTTAATGTGCTAAAAATAATGAAAACACTTCTTTTCTGTATGCTCGGATTAGGTCTGACTGCATGTGGCTCTTCTCCAAAGAACGCTCACAGTAACCAAGACGAACTCGCCATGCTGGTGGGTACTTATACCAATGGTTCAAGCAAAGGTATCTATACTTTCCGCTTCAACCAAGAGACGGGAACGGCAGTTCCGCTCAGTTCAGCGGCATTGCCCAATCCCTCCTACCTCGTCCCCTCGGAAAATGGCAAATTTGTCTATGCCGTCAGTGAAATGAACAACAGTACAGCAGCCCTCAGTTCCTTTTCCTTCGACAAAGAAACGGGAGAACTGCGCCTGCTGAACACCGTCCCCACCCTCGGCGCCGACCCCTGCTACGTGGCCACCAATGGCCGGGAGGTGTTGACAGCCAACTACAGCGGGGGAACCATGTCCGTCTTTCCTTTACAGAAAGACGGTACTTTGGCCCCTGCAGACACCCTCTTTCAAGGCGAGGCCACCGGGCCCGACACCATACGGCAAGCAACTCCCCACATCCATTGCACTGTCTTTTCACCGGACAGAAAGTATATATTCGCCACCGATTTCAGCGCCGACCGCATCCTGCGGTTCGTCGTGCACCCCAACAATCCTATTCCTCAGACTTCCCCGGAAGCCGTTGACATTGAGGCGGATTCCGGTCCACGCCACCTGACATTCAGTCCCGACGGAAAATTTGCCTATCTCATCACCGAGTTGTCCGGCAAAGTCATTGCCTTCAGCTACAATGACGGCCGCCTGAAACAAATACAGACCATTACAGCCGACACCGTAGCTGCCCGCGGAAGCGCAGACATCCACCTCAGTCCGGACGGGAAATACCTCTATGCCAGCAACCGGCTGAAAGAGGACGGCATCGCCATCTTTGCCGTGAACCCCGAAAACGGGACTCTGGCAAAGGTGGGGTATCAGCCAACCGGCATCCATCCCCGTAACTTCAACATTACGCCCAATGGCAAATACTTGCTTGCCGCCTGCCGTGACAGTAATGTCATTCAAGTATATAAACGAAACGAAGTTACCGGACTTTTGGAAGATACTCATCAAGACATTGTGGTCGACATGCCGGTTTGCATACAGTTCGTCAGCTCTGTTAATAATTTATAAAGCAATATTTAGCAAAGATAACTTCATTAACTTTGTCCCTCAGCTAAATCCGTCTAAACGAATGTACATTATGAAGAAGAATATATTGATGCTCTCAGTTCTGTTCTTGTCTACCACTGCCATAGCACAAACAGACGTAACCGCCGGCGTGATGCGTGGCAAAGACTACGGGATAACCTATATGTTGCCCAAAACAGAAATAGAAATCGTATTGCAAGCCACCAAGCACACCTACACTCCCGGAGAATTTTGCAGATATGCCGACCGCTATCTGCGTCTCAACAACGTATCTGCCGAACCGGAAGAGTTCTGGACACTGGATAAGATAGAAACCCGTATAGCCGGTGTACCGGATAAGGACAACGTCTATTTCGTCAAAATGAAAGACAAGACCGTGGCACCCCTTATGGAGCTTACTGAAGACGGGATTGTACGCTCCATCAATATTCCGTTCAGTGGCAAGCCGACTGCCAAGATGCCTGAAACCCAAAACACCGAAAGCAACATTGACCCACGCAGTTTTCTGACAGAAGAAATACTGATGTCCAACTCCAGTGCCAAGATGGCCGAGCTGGTGGCCAAGGAAATTTATAGCATCCGTGAAAGCAAGAACGCCCTCCTGCGTGGCGAAGCAGACAATATGCCCAAGGATGGCGCCCAGCTCAAGCTGATGCTCGACAATCTGAACCAACAGGAAACGGCTATGACAGAAATGTTCTCGGGCAAAACAAAGAAAACCCCTAAGACATTCACCATCCGGCTGACGCCTAAAGAGATGAAAGATGAGGTGGCTTTCCGTTTTTCCCGAAAGCTGGGAGTGGTGGCCAATAATGACCTTGCCGGTGAACCGTATTATATCAGCGTCACCGACCTCAAAAGTCCCGATGTGCCTGCAGCCGAGGAAGGCAAAAAGAAAGTGGACGGTGTGGCCTATAACCTTCCGGGAAAGGCGCAGGTTACATTAGTATATAACAATAAGAAATTGTTTGATGACCAACTTCCCATTACCCAATTCGGCAGCGTAGAATATCTCGCACCGGTGCTATTCAACAAGAATTCGACCATCAAAGTGCTGTTTGATACGGCAACGGGAGGATTGATAAAAGTGGATAGGGAATAAAGGGATTCTAATCCCGAATTGTCAACTGGATAAATCCATCCTTACGCAACTGCATTACGTAGGTGGTGACTCGGGGAATATAATTCTCTCCCTCCCCAAAGTGCCCGGCAAGCAAAGAGATGATTTCGCGCACGGTACGCTGTCCGTCTATCAGATTCCAGACGGCTGTACCGTGTTCTTCAAGCCTCACACGGATGTCAGGAGACATCCCCTTCGGCAATAACAAACGACGCATCCATTCGTATTTAAACCGTGGATAGGCGAGTACAGCGTACTCACCTTCCCATTCGGTTGTTATATGTCCGCAGCGAACCGGAACAGCGTCCAACAGACTTACTTTTCCCTCGGGTATTTCCATCATACAATATCCGCTTTTCCTATTATTTCTGAATATTAGGTTCTTCCAGCTTGTAACCATACTTCTTGTCCGCCTTCTTCAGCAATAGGGCCACTACAAGGGACAAACAGGCAATGCCGGTAAAAATACACATCGGAACCATATAGTCATACATATTCGTTCCATCAGGTTTCTTACCGGATATACAATAGGCATCAAGCACCCATCCAATCAATGTAGGAATACCCCAAAGACCGATGTTCTGGATAAAGAAAATCAATGCATACGCCGTACCCAGCTGGCTTACCGGGAATATCTTGGCCACAGCCGGCCACATGGCAGAAGGTACCAGCGAGAAGGCAATACCCAAAATTATCATCAGCACAATAGCTACCAACCAATAGTTTATATCGGGAATAGCATAAATGAAATGCACACATATCAGCATGGCCGAACCCAGCAGCATGATAGATGCGGACTTGCCCCGTTTGTCAATGAAACCACCAAAGACCGGAGTCAGAATCAGCGCCCCCAGTGCCGGAAGTCCGGCAAATGTACCGGCCACATTCTCATTGATACCGTATTTGATAATCATCAACTCGGAAGCAAATTTCTGGAATGGGAATACACAAGAATAGAACAATACGCACAGCAATGCTATCAGCCAGAAACCGGGATTGACCAGAATATTCTTCACATCCTTAAAGGAGAACTTCTCTTCCTCATCTTCCGCACCGGCAGCAATGGCAGCAACTTCCATCTGTCTGTCCAGCTTCTTGTCCATCACTGCAAAGATGAAGAAAGCAACCATACCGCCCAACAGCAGCACCAAGCCCAACAACACCGGTGTGGAAATACCGAAAGCACGGGCCAGAGGAATGGCTACGGCATAACCGGCCTGCGAACCGATACGCGCCAAAGCAACTTGTACGCCCATAGCCGTGGCAAGCTCTTTCCCCTTAAACCACTTGGCTATGATTTTGGAAACTGTAATACCGGCAACCTCAGCTCCGACCCCAAAAATGGAATAACCGGCAAAAGCAACGAACACACCGGTTTTATAGCCAAATATCTCATTGATTCCGAATAAAGTCGCATCAGCACCAGCAAGTCCCGTCATTGCGTAGTATTCAAGTGCTGTACCACCTACCATCAGGATAGTTGCCAGCTTTCCGGTGAAACGGATGCCAAAACGGTCGAGGATTAATCCTCCCCAAATCAACATCAGGAAAAAAACATTCAGGAAACTATAACCACCGGTAAAGAATCCGAAATCGGTACTGGACCAAGCCAAGTCCGTTTCCAACATTGTCTTCAACGGTGCTACCACGTCATTTACATAATAAGCTGCCATCATCGTGAAGGCAACAATCACCAATGCTCCCCAACGGGTAGCCTTGGAATCATTCAATTTAAGTTTGAGTTGTTCTGTCATCGTACTATTTAGATTTCAATTTATTAATCAAATCACATTAATTGCTGACAAAGGTAAATAAATACTTCATTAAAACGAAAAAAAGGTTGATACCTTTTCAGTATCAACCTTTCTCTTATTTTTCCAAGCGGGAATCATCCGAAATATCCCTTATCTTATTCTGCCGCAGGGGCTTCTGCTGCAGGAGCAGGAGCTTCTGCCGGAGTTGCAACTGCAGGGGCTTCCGATTGCGGAGCTTCTGTACCTACAGGCATGTTATAAGGATTAGTTTTTTCTTCTTGTTGCGCCTGTTCCAGAATCACATCACCGCCCTTGCCTGTGGAAGAAGGAATAGTGTAAGCAGAAACAATACTGAAGACTACCATGACAGCAGCCAGAGTCCAGGTTGCTTTTTCCAGAAAATCCGTAGTCTTGCGTACACCCATAATCTGGTTGGATGATGAAAAGCCTGATGCCAGACCGCCTCCTTTAGAATTTTGAATCAATACAATGAAGCACATCAGCACAGACACAATCAGCATTAAGATAATTAATAATAAATACATTTTGTTATTTTGATTTAGCGTTAATAATCAATTTCTCCAAAAATCTGATTTGGTCTGCAAAGTAAGCATTTTTTTTTGGATAATTCAAACTTAATTTTTTAATAATTTCAAGTGCCTTGTCATATCGGTGCTGTTTTATATAGATTTTGGCTAAAGTTTCCGTAAAACAGCTATCGTCCAACTCTTCCGTTACCGGCGATACAGAGGGCTCTTCCTCTTCTTCAGTCTCTTCCTCCTTCTCTACAAGAAACTCCCTTCTCGTATCCGAAGCATCCGAAAACTCACTCTTTTGGATAAAATCATCTATCAATTCATGCCCGCGCAGTTTAGGTACTTCCGGCTCATCTTCCGCATTCACATCGGATTCTTCCTGCATTAAATAGGCCGTATAATCTACCGCATAATCCAGCTCCGTATGCTGTGAATGCTCTTCAGGAACAGTAGCCAAAAATGCATCAATCAAGGAAAGAGTACGGTCCACACTCGGCTCTTTCTCAGAATTGCCGGAAAAAAGCGACGAAGCCTTCCGGGACTTCAAGGTATAGCGGTCACCCTCTATAAGGTAAAACAACACACGACGGTCTGCCACATACAACAGGGACTTGCGCAACTCCGCGCCAAAGTTGATATCGTGCAGAAGATAGAGGTTTTTCAGATAGAGCAAACGGAGTGACTGGAAATAAGGATAACGTGCCATCAATGTGCGTAGCTCGTACAAAGTATCCCTATTCAGCGTCTCGGGATGCTGAATCCATTGTTGCAAATGGGTAGATGTCATAAGTTTACCAGTTAGCTACAGTTGCATTGAAAATCTGTTCGGCAATATCCTTCACCATCAAGGTTATCAGCTGATCCTGCACTTCGGTTAACAATTTTGAGGAATCATAGGTCTGAAAAGCCGAGAACTGCTGTTCGAAATCCTCCTCATGGTTCGTGTTGTTGGTGTAGCGCACATTGACTGTCAGTGTCACCTTCACCTTCGAAGAATAGCCGCTGGCATCCACCGATTCATTATATTGGTTGTAGCCGGTGATTTCTCCGTCTATGTCCAAGTCTCCGCCGGAGTTCACCAGTTGCAGACGGGTCTGCTGAATGAACATATCCTTCATTTTCTGGTTAAACTCTGTTGCCAGCGGTGCATATACATACTCTGCCCGGTTCTGGAAATCGGCAATGGAAATCGTTTTTACCTTTGTATAGTCAATAGAACTTATCGGGGCAAGTCCTAACTTCATACTACACGAATTCACCAAAAATGACAAGCTTGCCAACAAGAAAGCAAATGCCGCTTTTTTAATCCAATCCATATTCTTTTATCTTTCTGTATAAGGTACGCTCAGAGATATTCAAATCTTGAGCCGCACTTTTACGCTTGCCATGATGCTTGTCAAGCGCCTTACGTATCATTTCTTTCTCCACTTCATCCAAAGAGAGTGATTCCTCCACATATTCTTCCGTATCCTGAAAATCATCGTCCACCGGAGTAACCGGCTTTACCGAAGGATGTATAATGGTAGGGACACTGGACGTCACCGGAGGCACCACCGTCGACGTAGCCGGTGTATAATAAGCCGACGCAGCAACCGCCGGATTGGCTACAGTTCCCCTTTCAGCCATAATCTCATGCACCAGCTTTTTCAAATCCGTTACATCTTGACGCATATCAAACAGAACCTGATAAAGAATTTCCCGTTCACTCCCGAAGCTCTTGTCTTCCTTCACTCCAAACAGGGCAGGCAGGCGCTGTATGTTGTTCTGCTCAGGCAGATAACCCTTCAGTATGGATGCATTGATTTCACGATTAGTCTCAATAATGGATATCTGCTCGGTGATATTCTTCAACTGGCGCACATTACCCGGCCATGAGTAGCCCAGCAACACTTGCTTACCGTCTTCCGTCAGCTGAATGGCAGGCATACGGTATTTCTCCGCAAAGTCCGAAGCAAACTTGCGAAACAGCAGCACAACGTCCTCACCGCGTTCGCGCAATGGAGGAACCTGAATAGGTACTGTGTTCAAACGGTAATACAAGTCTTCACGAAAACGTCCGTCAGCAATAGCTTGTGTCAAGTTTACATTGGTAGCGGCAACAATACGCACATCGGTCTTTTCTACCTTAGAAGAACCTACTTTAATGAACTCACCGCTCTCAAGCACACGCAACAGGCGTGCCTGGGTAGGCAAAGGCAATTCGCCGACTTCATCAAGGAAGATTGTTCCGCCATTGGCTTCACCGAAATACCCCTTCCGTTCACCGATAGCACCGGTAAACGCGCCTTTCTCGTGACCAAACAGTTCTGAATCGATTGTCCCTTCGGGAATGGCCCCACAGTTCACGGCAATATACTGTCCATGCTTGCGCCGGCTGTACTGGTGTATTATCTGCGGAAAGCTCTCCTTTCCCACACCGCTCTCTCCGGTAATCAGTACAGACAAGTCGGTAGGCGCTACTTGGATAGCGATATCAATGGCGCGCATCAACGCTTCGTTGTTACCGATGATGCCAAAACGTAATTTTACTTGTTGTATTTCCGCTTTTGTCATTCTACAAATCTTCTTCTACACTATCGAGTTTCAATTTGTCGCTATCGTCACGTTTCTCGTAATATTGCTTGCGCAACGGGTTTGCATGTGCCTCTTTCTCACGCTGGCGATTACGAAACACATCTATAGCTACATAAATAGCTTGCCGGAATGAATCTTCAGAGGCTATTCCTTTCCCTGCAATATCGTAGGCTGTACCGTGAGCAGGCGAAGTGCGTATCACTGGCAATCCGGCAGTGTAGTTCACGCCCTCGTCCATAGCCAATGCCTTGAACGGTGCCAGCCCCTGATCGTGATACATGGCCAATATACCGTCAAAGTGAGTAAAGTTATCTGAACCCACAAACCCGTCTGCCGGATAAGGGCCATAGCAAAGTATACCCTTAGCAACCATTTCGTTGATGGCCGGAATGATTATCTCCTGCTCTTCAGTACCCAGCAATCCGCCGTCTCCTGCATGCGGATTCAACGAAAGCACTGCAATACGCGGTGCTCCGATAGCAAAATCCTGCTTCAAGGAGCGGTTGAATATCTTCAGTTTTTCTTGTATCAGTTCTTTGGTGATGCTCCCGGCTATCTCTTTGACGGGAATATGTCCGGTCACCAATGCCACCCGGAAATCATCTTTCATCAGAATCATAAGGGCCTTCTCGCCATCTCCCAGTTTCTGTTCTATATACTCCGTATGCCCAGGGAAGGCAAACTCCTCCGACTGGATGGTATGCTTGTTGATGGGGGCTGTGACAATCACGTCTATTATACCCTCTTTATACTCCTCAGTAGCTTTTTCCAGTGCACCAAGTGCAGCTTTACCTGCTTCAACGTCAGGTTTAGAAAACTCAACCTTTACTTCATCATCCGTACAGTTCACTACACTCAAGCGATTAGGATCCGCTTCGGAAGCGGAGTTGACGATACTGAAGTTGATAGGCAGGTCTAATGATTTACGATGATAAGCTGCCACCTTAGGCGAACCGTAAATAATCGGCGTGCACAATTCCAGCATCACCGGGTCTGCAAATGTCTTTAAAATCACTTCATACCCTACACCATTAATGTCGCCTTGTGTAATGCCGACTCTTATTTTGTTGTCTTCCATTTTTATCACTTATTATTAGTAGTATCTTTTGCGGTTATGCCTACCGGAATTTCCGCATCTTCCTGCTTGCTGCCAGGCAGTCTCAAGGTATAGAGCGAAGCCTCCATCTGGCGTACCAGATTACGTTTCATTTTATCAGGTGAGTAAATAAATATTTCCGATACGATAATTTGTTGGTTGGCTTTGTCCAAACGTACATGCGATACGAACGGGCCGCCCATAAAGTCGCCCTGCACACGCCACAAACCGCGGACCTCGAGTGCATAGTCACCCTGCACACTGATAGGACGTACGTCAGTCATCAAAGAATCCGTCGACATATACATGCCTTCTTGGGCACCCGGGATATTGATTTTCATCACGGAATCGCGCTTATGAACAAAATATTCTTTAGTAAACGTATCCTTATCCGTATAAGGATAAGAGTAGATTACAAAATTCTGGTCGCCGGTAGCCGCATTCGTACCTGCCCAGAAGAAGTTCTCCCCCTCCTTGGTAGATGTCAGTTCTCCAGGCACCCATACATCGCAATCAAACAAGCTCTTCACCTTCGTTGCTATATAGTCGCTATGCTTGTCCTTCAATACTGAAATCTGACGGTTCATTTCCGCATGGGTAAAGAAATCAATGATTACCTGCCTGTTCTCCTCCACAAAGTTCTCGAATGAAGCCTCGTCCGGTGCCTGAATAGTGAGAATAGACTGGGGAGCAGCATATACATTCCTTGCATACTTGAATTTAGGCTGAGTATAGAGATTCTTGTTCACATCAACAATAATGATATTGCGAATCAGTTTCAAAGTGGCATCATAATTGGAAGGGGCAGTATACATGATTCGGAATGAACGTTCTGACTGGGGAAGCCCCGGAACATCAGAATCAAGCACATCGAAAAGCGCCCTACCGGCAGGACGTTCCCACAGACCGGGATCAACCACTACCAGGACTTCATACGCACGACCACTGGAAGTCGGAGTAAACATACCCTTTTTGCCACCACCACAAGCAGAAAAAAGCGTCAGTATAAGAACCATACTTAAATAAAACACGTGCTTTCTCATATCTTTATCACTTTTAGTTTTTCACAAAGCTACGAAGAATACACAGTATCCTCCTTACCTAAATTAATAATTTATATTAATTCTTCTTTATTCTCCTCCTGCTTTGCAGTAGATAACATGCCACAAGCGGCAAATATATCCTCTCCACGCGATGACCGTATAGTGGTAAACAGGCCATGCGAAGTCAGATAATCACGGAACGCAGTCATGGTTTCCATATCAGCCCCTTCAAGATTCACTCCAGGTATGGCATGAAAACGAATCAGGTTAATCCTGCAGTCCAGCCCGCGCAACAACTTCAGAAGTTCCTTTGCATACGGTAACGAGTCATTCACACCTTTGAAAACAATATATTCAAAAGATAGTCTGCGCTGTTTGCTAAAGTCATAGTTTCTTAACAATTCTACAATCTCCGTGATGGGAAAGGCCTTCTCTGCCGGCATCAGTTCGCGACGTTGCAATGGTATCGGCGAATGAAGGCTGATAGCCAGGTGGCAGTCCGATTCCTCAATAAAACGCTGCAAGCCTTTCTTTAATCCCACAGAAGAAAGTGTAACACGCTTGGGACTCCACGCATACCCGTAAGAAAAGGTCATTATTTCCAGCGCTTTCAAGACCTCGTCCAGATTATCAAGCGGTTCGCCCATACCCATCATTACCACATTGGTCAACTTATCCCTTTCGGGCAAGGAATTGATTTGGTTGATAATCTGGTTGGATGTCAGATTGGCGGTAAAGCCCTGCTTGCCGGTCATACAGAATTTGCAGTTCATTTTACAGCCTACTTGGGAAGAGACACAAAGCGTAGCCCGGTCTCCGTCGGGTATATAGACAGTTTCCACAAAATGTCCCTCGCCTGCCCGATACAAGTATTTCACCGTACCGTCTAAAGAGCGCATGGCATCTACCGGTGCTTCGGCGCCTACCTCACAGATTTCTTTCAGCAATTCCCGATGTTTCAACGAAAGATTGCTCATCTCGTCTATAGAAGTCACTTTCTTGTCATACAGCCAAGAAGCTATCTGCTTGGCAGAGAAACCGGGCATTCCCAGATTCTTTACCACATTCTGCAATTCAGAGAGCGTCAAGCCCAATAGAGGTCGTTTCTGCATATCTTTTTTCATTAAGAACAAAACTCTTTCAAGATTGCAAAGGTATGAATAAAGTTGCACAAAGACAACGAAGAGTATGAAAATGAAATGTACAAACAATGAAAAAGCCGCCCGGAAGTACCGGACGGCTTTTTCAGTATGTTTTTTATATTCTTAGAAGAATAAATAACGTTGGTCTTTTACGTTGGCTTTCAGATACAAATCGCTGATGAACTGACTTGCCATACGTGCGTGCATGTTAGCTAAGGCAGTCTCTTCCGTTTCCTTGTTGAATGTTTCATTCAGTTTCTCTTTAGCATAAGGTTGGAGTACAAATACACCACCGTTACCCTTAATAGGAGCACTCAACTTGTTCACTTCGGCAATAGAAGCATAAGCGCCTACCAGCGGTTCACTGCTACGCAACATCGGAATATAGGCAGAAGCCGAAAAAGTAACGTGCTTTACGGAATCACTGACAGCATTTGCCATATTCTTGTACTGTTCGAACGAAGTTGCGTTGGCAGCCTTCATATCAGCCATAATCTTCTCAGCTTTCTTGTCACGGAGAATTTCAGCTCTCAACTGGTCCTTTACCAAAGCCAGTGGACGATAACCTTCAGGAACAACACTTGCAACACCTACTACCAGCATACGGTCGCTCTCGCCACATTCGTACAAACCGGAAACTTCACCCGCTTTTGCCTCAAATGCCCATTTCAAAGCATCTTTGGTACCTCTGATACCACCGATACCATGTTCTGAGCTGTACAAGTCTGTTCTATCCAGCAACTTATAACCGGCATCTTCCGCATTGGCAGTCATTTTTTCTAAAGTATTGTTTGCAGCGATAAACTGGCTGAACTCATTGTATGCCTTACTGTAAGTTTCCTTACTGAATTCTACCGGACGCTTGACAACGGCTACCTTATATTTATTCTTGACGGCTTTCTTATTGGTTACCTCCAAAATGATATTTGCCTGTCCTAAAGCCAGATTAGTCAGTTCATTCTGTCCCAAAGTCGTGACAGCAGTAATATATTTCAAGTTATCGCCATCAATCTGCGCACCTTCGTAATTAGCAGAGGAAATCCAAGTAGTCTCACCGGTCTGGCCATACTTCTTGGCGATTTCCGCAAAACCGGCACCACCCTTAATAGCATTGTAGATACTGTCTGCCAAAGTCTTTGTCTTTTCCGCATCTTCAGCAACTACCTGAATCTGGCGGTACTCAATAGAATCCGGCATGGAAGCAACAGCCAACTTCTTGAAAGAGTTGAGGGTATTATCCGATACATTATAATAAGGTCCGAATACACCACCCACCGCAACAGAGTCCAAACGGGCCGTCACATCAGCAGGCAGAGACCTAGTAGTGTAGAACAGGTCTGTATAAGGAGTTTCGGAGCCGGTAGAACGGATGAAAGTAGTATAGTCAGAAGGATTGGCAGTAAGTTGTTCGGTGTATTCCTCCATTTCCTTTTGAAGAGCAGCTCTGTCTTCTGCACTTGCAGTAACTTGTACATCAATGAACTTGATATTGCGAGTTTCCACATATTGCTTGAACAATTCTTTCTTCTTGTCGTATGCAGCCTTCAAATCGGAATCCTTGATAACGATAGTAGAATCAACAATAGAAGAATAGGGAACTGCTGCAAGCAGCAAATCAGACTGATCCACTCTTGCATCAAAAGCATTTTGTGTTTCTACCGGATTGGAAAAAAGGGACTTTGTAATCAAAGCCTGATACTTTTCCTGAAGACGTGCCTGGATAAGAGTCTTTTCGAGGAAAGACCAGAACTTGTACATGGATTCATAGTATTCCACATATTGTGAAGGCATCTGTGCCTTATTCATTTTTGAATAGTCCACCAAGAACTTCTTCAACATATCCTTATCAAAGGCACCGGTCTGAGGATTACGGAACGGAGTCTGTTGCAACATCGGATGTACACCGGCATTAATGATGGCCTGAATCTCAGCTTTCGATACAACCAGACCAAGCTTCTTTGCTTCCTTTTCAATCAGCTTATTATTGACGTATGTTCTCCATACTTCATCTTTTATTTTGTTTGTCTGCTCATCGCCCAATGCGTTGTTACCACTGGAGAACTTAATGACTTCCGTATATTCTTCTACCAATGTCTGAAAATCCTGAGCGGAAATTGATTCCCCGTTCACTTCACCTACGTCTTGTGACTGGTGTGGCTGAAGCACTTTCCACGCATCACCTGCGATGAAAGCAAACAGCGCCAAACCAATAACAATCACCAATAAAGGTCCTTTAGACCGAATGTTTTGTAATGTTGCCATTTTAGTTAATATGATTTATTTGTTTATTATTATTTTCCTAACATGTTCATTTTAGCGCACGAAGATACAAAAAATGCTAATACGCATCCATTTATTCTTTAAAAATTTGCGCCTAAATGAAATTATTCGACGACTTTCAGTCTCACCAACTCTATTTTAGTGGCTGTCACCTTAATTATTTTGAACTGATAGTTATCCACTTCAATCACTTCATGCAGTTTCGGAAAGCTTTGATAGCGGTTCAGAATCAGACCGCCCACAGTCAGATAATCATCCGATTCCGGCAAGTCAATCCCGAAGGTTTCATTTACTTTTTCTATTTCCAGACGTGCCGAAAGCACATATTCATGTTCACCCAGCTGCTTACATACATAGGACGTATTATCATGCTCATCCTCAATATCGCCGAAAATTTCTTCCACCAAGTCCTCCAAAGAGACGATACCCGCCGTACCGCCGAATTCATCGACCACTACAGCAATGGTTTTTTTCTGCTGCATAAACAATTTCATCAGTTTATGAGCCGACATCGTTTCAGGCACAATGGGGACTTCCTTCACGTTGTTCCTCCAGTCCACCGGATTTCTGAACATCTCTGACGAATGAATATATCCCACCACATTATCTATATTTCCATCATATACTATGATTTTGGAAATACCCGACTCCACAAAAAGACATTTCAATTCTTCCAATGTAGTGGTCAGGTCTACAGCTACCACCTCTGTACGCGGCACAATACAGTCACGTATCTTTATATTCGAAAAATCAAGCGCATTTTGGAATATCTTGACCTCTGCATCCAGTTCTTCCTCACTTTCGGCATTCTCTATACTCGACTGGATGAAGTAGTCCAAATCCACTTTACCAAAAGCCTTGGCTGACGCCTCCTTGTTTACCTTCATTCCAGACACCCGAAGGAACAGATAGGACAATCCCGATGCAAACTTTGAAATAGGAAAGAGTATGACATAACATATAAATAAAGGAATAGCGCACACCCTCAGCATCAGATTGGGATTAATTTTAAACAAAGTCTTTGGCAAAAACTCACCGGTCACCAAAATAATAAGAGTAGAAATTATAGTCTGTACCAACACCATTACGAAATGGTTGGAAATAATTCCGGCAAGGAGATTCACCTCTATGAGCTGTGCCATCAAGATACCGTAAATGACAAGTGCAATGTTGTTACCTACCAGCATGGTCGAGATGAAGTTGTTCGGATTGCGAAGGAAATAGGAAATGATACAGGAAGTGACGCCAGCCTTCCTTTCCATCTCAAAGCGCAGTTTATCTACGGAAACAAAAGCAATCTCCATCCCCGAAAAGAAGGCGGACAAAGCCATGGTTATCAATAAAAAAATAACGGTATCCATTTTATCAATTTATGGTATCAGTCTGCAAGCTGTCGGTCGCAGCAGTTTCCTCGTCAACATAAAAGATGCCCTCCGGCTTGCGAATCGTATAAACAGTCATTTGCTGATTGGATTCAAAACCATGTCCCATAATGATACGGTCAGGCTGCTCGATACGGATAAATTCATCCGAATAAATTCTTTGTGCCCGCTGGTCCCAATACAGCAACTCTGTATCAAACTGCTCACCTTTCAAATTCTGTATATGTACATTTCCCATCAGTTTCCATAATTCTTCCTTATTAAAGAAATAGGCTGTATCGGCCTTGATACTTGCCTCCACTTGGAAGATAGAGTCAAACTTCTCCAAATAAACCCCCTTTTCAAAAGCCCAGTAAGGAGGATTCTTGCGGTCAAAAACCAGCCACTCTTCCGTATTGATGCGATAACGTGTCACACCGGAATCGGACACCAGCGTAGTCACTCCGCGGGTGTCCATCACCGCCATAGAATCACGCTCGGTAATGGCATCGCCCAGTTCCTTTTTCTTTCCGGAACATGAAGAAAATAAAAGAAGCATAACCACTGCCCCAAGGACAATGGTTATGCTCACATTTTTATGATAAACAACGTTGATGAGTTGTAGCAACATGGTTTTTATCTGATAGTTGTAGATTCACCTATCCATCCGCCGATAGTAATACGGTCACCGGCTTTGTAACCCAACATAAAGAGGTCTTTAGCTTGGGGAGTGTGACGAGAATAAGTACCAATCAATTCGTTAGCACGTTCTGTAACTGAAGGATCTACTGCTTTAGCTCTCTGCAACTTGTCAATTACCACAAAGTAAGTGCACTTATTCAGAGCAGGTTCATCAGTCCAATTAGGATTGGAACCGTAAAGCTGTGCCAGCAAGATATAAGGATCACCGTAGTTTTCCTTAAAGCCGATAGCTTTTTGACAGTATGCTCTTGCCTGAGAGAGTTTCTTAGCCTGCATCAAGGCAGCAGCAGTGGCATATGCCATTTCAGCTTTCTTGTCATTATCAGTTTCCTTAATTAATGCTTCGTCAAAGTATTTCACGGCATTGTCATAGTCGCCTTTCTTATAGTACATATATGCTACACCTACAGCTGCATCGGCAGTCGGGTCAATCTGATACATGTATTCGGAAGCCTTGAAATAAACTTCACTTTCGTTACACTTCATCAACTTCAAGATATTCAATGCTTTCTTCAAGAAAGTAGAATCCGTCTTATTTTCTTCTACCTTAGGACCATAGATATTCTGCAAAGATTCACAATCGGCTACACCACTCTGAATGAACATGGCCACGAGGTTATCCTTGATAGCTTGCAAGTTAGCCTTCTTAGCTTCCTTGGTTTCAGCAGCAAGTGCGTCATCTGCATACTTGGAAGCATCAATATAATCCTGGAAGAACTGGTCAGTATGATTGTCATCTGCCTTTACCTTCTGCATAGAGACATCCAGAAAATAGTGCAAAACCGCACCTTTGGAACCACCCTTTTCAGCTTGAACAGATTCTTTCAGCCAATTGTAAGCCGTATTAAGGTCCGGAGCAGGAGCGAACTGAAGATAATCCACAGCTTTAGCGCCCAAGGCATCAGCTACACTCGGCACGCCCTTCATTCCCTTACTAATGAATTCAGGAATGTACTTCATTCTCAAGTCATATACATCCATCAACTCATCAAAATACTTCTTGTAATCAGCAGAATTTCTATCCTTTATCTGACTCAAAAAGCCCGCCAAGATTTTCTGAGCATCTGTAAATGTGTAATACCGCAGTGTAGGGCAATCCTTCAATACAGCCATACAAGGAGCGTATGCATCCTTAAAGTTACCAGCTCTCACTGCTTCATGAGAGATACTACTGTTCGAATTACAATTTTCAGTCTGTGCGAAAGTGCTGGTCACTCCACCCGAAAGGAGCAGAACTGCCACAAGCGTCTTAATCTTCATTGTATTTAAATTTTAATTGTTATATTTTTGTCTATTCAATCTCCATTAATCCACTTTACGTTTGAAGAACCAACGCTCATTAAAGGTTACTCCAACACAAATACGCAAGGTATTTTCATTCAAGAACGTAGCTTGGGTTCCTTTGGTTCGCACGTATTGTGCAGAAAGGCTCAATACGGAACGGGTTCTCGGTATGGGTAATCCAAAACCGGCAGTAACACCATATTCATCAGCGGCACGTACACCGTCTATCTTATAATAAGGTTTGGAATAATAAGCCCCCAAACGATACTTCACATGAGACAAATAACTTCTTCCCATAGGATTCGGCAAATACTCTGCACCAACGGATATTCTTCTACGGTCGCAAAACGCCTCGTCATTGTTCATATAGCTCACTTTGCTCCAATTCTGGAACATCACATCCGCTCCTACCGTCAGACGATTGTCGTACACATACGTCACACCTGCACCAAATGTTGTCGGAATGCCGCAAGCGACAATAGTGTCTTTCGTTGTCGAGGTAATTCCCGTATTGCTATTTCCTGTCTGCATAACTTCGTATGCATCGTTACTCAAATCGTGCCTCGGAGAAAAAACAACTCCTAGCGTTGCCACATGCTTTTTCCCAAACTGATGGGTGTACTGCGCTCCAAAATCCACTTTATAACTCTTTACAGCTACATTAGACTGTATTGTAATAGGAAATACACTTGAACTGGACGGAAAGGTTTCCGCAGCGGTTCTTGTTATATCCCCCCAAAGATACGAAAAATTCGCACCGACAGAAAGATTTTTAATTATTTTAAAGCCTGCGCCTAAATAAAGCTGATGCAGGCCTCCTTCCCCCGAATAGCTCACTGTAGTAGATTTGTCTGGAAATTCCGCATTCTCCTGATACTCTCCCATGTTGTATCCCACATTCGAATAAGGCAACAGCCCCACGCTTATGGCAGCCCATTTACTTGCACGAAACTGCATCGTAATGTAATCAAAACTGGAATTCTTGGCATTTCGCTTCAGAGTACCGTTACCGAGGTTTGTATTCTGCAAGGAGACTGCTCCATCAAAGATAAAAGTCAGCGAATCTATCGCCGTATAGGATGCTGGATTAACAAAGTTGGTCTGGTACTTATCTCGCAAGCCATAGGCAATACCACCCATCGCCCTGCTGTTACTTGAGCCTTGTTCAGATAACTGTCCATATCCATATCGTGTATAGGGAGAATTTGTATTATTTTGAGCAACTGACGTTCCCGCTAACATCGTGAGCAAGAGCACTAACAGTGTTTGTCTATAGCCTGTCATTATTATAGTTTAAAATTCTATTTAATCCTTTCAACACTAAAAATCTGTCTGCAAAGATGATACTTTTTAAGTTTGTATCAAAAGAAAAATCATCCCCGCCCGTTAAAAAAACCAAAAGTTCAGGATATTTATGCTTCATAGACGTAACATAACCTGAAATTTCATATTGAATACCCTTCAGCACTCCGGCGCGGATAGCCGTATCGGTATCCTTTCCCATAGACATCATACGCCCTTCAGAAGCCACCAACGGAAGCCGTCCGGTAAACTGATGAAGCGCCTTGAAACGCATCTGCAGACCGGGAGAGATATTACCGCCATGATAACGAGCAGCCGCATCAACAAATTCGTAAGTGATACAGGTACCGGCATCAATCACCAGTATATCTCTGCCGGGAAATTGCTCATTGGCTCCCACCACCGCCGCCATGCGGTCATACCCCAAAGTCTGGGGAGTTTCATAGAGATTTTCTACCGGAAGAGGAGTATTTTGATTGAGCCACAGAACGGGGGCAGCCAGACCTTCCAGCTGCGACAACACCTCTCTGCTCAAATCAATGACAGTAGCCACTATCGCTTTTTCAATCGTATATGCACGACATACTTCAGGCAACCGTCCCAACGTCCGATTGGAGTCATACACAACCTCCACGATACGTCCATCATCAAACACTGCCATCTTGGCGGTGGTATTTCCTATATCAACAATGAGATTCACCGTATTGCATAATTTTAGCGACGCAAAGATATAACATTAATATTAAAATCCAGCAGAAACCAAATCTTTATTAGAAAGCAATCACACGAGAATCCTTATTCATTCCGTACTGAACAAGCACAATACCACCCCGACAATCTGTTGAAATTTATTGAAGCTACAACATCATACTGTAACCATCTGATTATCAGCACGATTAAAGTACACCACATTCAGTATACGACTGAACCCTATTCAGTATACGATTGAACCTAATTCAGTATACGACTGAATCAGGTTCAATATACCACTATATCTTACACTCGTATCATTTGTAAATATAAAACATTTTCCACCTGTACTCGGCAGTTGATTGAAGACAACCAATAATGTGAATCAAGAATTACATCAGGTTCATAATTTGAAAAGATTCTTCGGACACAGATGACCGAGATAACGCAAATAATTGCTTTAGTTCCTCATTAGAAATTGAAATAATTACCCGTTTTACGTAATTCTGGAAGACTTTTATAACCTCTTTATTTAGACAAACAACCAATCTGAATAAACGACCGTCTCGCATGGCGACTATTTCCAATTCCCTCTTTTACCAATCGGATACATCCAGAATTGGCCTCTTACCAAGATACAGCATATCAGTTTCAATATCATGTTTATGCAAAGTACGAACGACCTCAGTTAATGCTGTAAAAGTACATCCGTCTTTGTGAGGGCTGCCGTTTACCAATAATGCTTTCACCGTTTCAGATGCTTTTACCTAATGAATATGCCTTTTCCAACGAAGGATGTCCAGCAATATCGCCAATCTGCATAACGCCGCCAGCATATACTTCGCCTAAATTTTCCCAGCCGAGGTGACGAAGCAAAGCATGATAGTAATGCTCTACAGGCTCAAAGTTATCCGGTGTATTGCCTTCTGCTGCCACGAGTAAAACGCAATTTCTGCAGACAAGGGCTTTTTGAATCGCGTCCACCGCCCAGACATCCCAAACAAGGATGAATGTCCATCCGTTGCAAATTGAAAACTTCCACCGTATGTCCAGCTTCTTCCGCACCTTGCTTGAAGGCTTCCACCAGTCCTATCGTATTGCCTTTCATACGTGGACTTCCGTTTAATATGACAATTCTTTTACTCATTGTTTCTATTTATTTTGTATCGTATTCGAGTTTTGATTATAGGCCTTGGCTACACATTTCCATTCACCGCCAATTTTCAGCAGAAGCAGATAGTCCGTGAAATCAATACGATTCCCCCAGCCCTCTTCAAGAACACGAACAACTGCCAGTGTTTCTTCCACCGCCACCACATCAACACGTGCCTTAAATGCCTCACCTCCACTGACAGTGTCCACGTTGTGGTAGAACTGTTCGATGGAACCGCGTTCCGGTTCTCCATCGAGAAAACCGAACAGCACAGCATCATCGGTAAATAACTCGCGTGCATATTTGCTATTGCCTTCAGCCACGCTCTTTACAAACTTCATAGCAGCTGCTTGTACTGCTTCATATTCTTTAATAGAATCTCTCATAATGCTTTTATTTTTTTATTAATCGTCTGCAAAGTTACAGGGTAATGCTGGTACAGACAAGTACCGAAAAATTATTCATATACTGAAAAATTATTCGGTGTACCATTCATTCGGAATGTTATCCGTATCTTTGTCCTCGTAAATAGGAACAATTATGTACGAAAGAAAAATACCTGTCGATTTGAGTTGCCCGCTTCGGCTGACAATGAGCCTGATAGATTCTAAGTGGAAGTCTTGCATACTGGACGAACTTCGCAATGCAGCTATGCGTCCGAGCGAATTACACAAGGCTTTACCTGAAGCCACACCACGTGTACTCGATTTACAACTAAAAGAACTGGTGGATGATGGCCTTGTAGTTAAAACCATCTACCCTGAGCTTCCACCACGCTCGGAATATTCCATTACAGAACTCGGGCAATCACTATTGCCAATCCTTGATGCCATGATTACATGGGGAGAAGCAAATCGGGATTTATTCGTCAGAAAATATGGCCAGGAATGAAATCTACAGCCGAACTGTGTTAATTTGTCGGTAGCATACAGGTGTGCAGCCAGTTCAATCAGTGCCACGTGTTAAAGATCACACTTCAGCAGGTAATGATTTGAAAACCTGACGGCTTCATACATCCGCTTTTCTTTGCATTATCCCGTTTTTTCGTATGTCCTATTTTGTCCTCGCAAACGCTTTATTAACAGGCGTTACAAAGAGTTTTCCACCTTTTATTAGCCTTTTCCAGAGATTTTCAGTAAGTTTGCGGCATGAAACGAAGCCTGCTTATACATATATATATAGTAATCTTTTTTTTCTACCTGCCTGCAGCGAATGCCCAGGTGGCGCAACAGCAAAAGACAGCCACAACAGACTCCATACGCGTCAGCCTACTGACTTGTGCTGCAGGAGGAGAAATTTATTCCCTGTTCGGACACACCGCCATACGGTACGAGAATTATACGCGTGGTATTGACGCCGTCTTCAATTACGGCATGTTCAACTTCAATGCCCCTAACTTCATCCTTCGTTTTGCCTTGGGAGAAACGGATTATCAACTAGGAGTGACCGGCTATGGACATTTCGCCGCCGAATACAACTATCTGGGACGCGACGTCTGGCAACAGACACTCAACCTGACGCAGGAAGAGAAAGAACGCCTGGCGGCACTGCTGAAAGAGAATTATCGCCCTGAAAACCGGGTGTACCGCTACAACTTCTTCTACGACAATTGCGCCACTCGCCCGCGAGACCTGATAGAGCGTGCCATCAACGGCACCCTGCACTATGCCGACAACATGACCGACTGCAATACGGGGCTCTCCTTCAGAGATTTGCTGCACGCATACAGCGAAGGGCATCCGTGGTCGCGCTTCGGCATGGACTTGTGCATGGGCAGCAAGGCAGACGAGCCCATCAGCAAACGGCTGGCCATGTTTGTCCCCTTCTACCTGCAAGCGTATTTCAACAAAGCACAGATTGCAGACAAAAAGGGGCAAAAAAGACCCTTGGTGACCCGGGAAGAGAGAATCGTAGTGACGGGAAAAACGCCTGCCGATTTCGTCAGCGAAGACATCACGCCCATGCAGGCAGCTTCATTATTACTGGTACTCACAGCAGGTATCAGCCTTTATGGCATACGAAGAGGAAAAACATTTTGGGGAACAGACCTTGTACTTTTCCTTGCAGCAGGAGTAGCCGGATGTATATTGGCCTTCCTAGTACTGTGTTCACAACACCCGGCAGTAAGCCCCAACTACCTGCTGTTTGTGTTCCATCCGCTCCACCTGTTCTGCCTTCCATGGATGCTATATAGGGTGCGGAAAAGGAAGTCAAGCCGCTATATGCTGGCCAATTTCATTATTTTAATACTTTTTATAGGGATTTGGGCAATAATTCCGCAGAGAATTCCACCAGCAGTATTACCTTTGGCACTATGTTTGCTGATACGTTCTGCAAACCACCTCATTCTGACATACAAACGAAAATAATGAAAAAAGGACTGATAACTTCCATACTCGCACTTACATTCAGCAGTATACAAGCCCAACCGTTGCCCGCTTCCCCAAAGCTGGTGGTGGCGCTGACCATTGACCAGTTGCGCACAGACTATATGGAAGCATTCTCGTCCTTATACGGAGAAAAGGGATTCAAGCGCTTACTGCGTGAAGGTAAAGTATTCCGCCAAGCAGAATTTCCCTTCTGCGGAACAGACCGGGCTTCGGCTATTGCCGCCATCTACACCGGAACAACACCGTCTATGAACGGCATCATTGCAGAACAGTGGCTGGATGCAGGTACGTTGCGCCCCATAAACTGCGTAGAAGACCCCAACTTCATGGGCAACTATACCGACGAAAGCACTTCCCCCTCCCAATTACTGACCTCCACCATTGCCGACGAGCTGAAAGTAGCCACCCGCAACAAAGGCTTGGTTTATGCCATCGCGCCTTTCCGCGATGCCGCCATATTGGGTGCAGGACACGCGGGAAACGGAGCTTTCTGGCTTAATAACAATACTGGAAAATGGTGTAGTACAACCTACTATAACGAGTTTCCGTGGTGGCTGAGTCAATACAACGACCGGAAATCTCCCGACTACCGTATCAAGGATATGGTATGGACACCCGCACTTCCCTTTACCAGCTATACATTTCTGCCCGAATGGCGCAACGAGCCCTTCAAATACAAACTGGACGGTGAACGCACAAATAAGTTCCGCCGTCTGATTACCAGCCCTTTCATCAACGAGGAAATCAACCTGCTGACCGAAGAGCTGCTGAACAAGAGTACCATCGGACAAGATGACGTGCCCGACCTGCTATCTCTGACCTATTATGCTGGAAATTATAACCATCGTAGTACGCAGGAGTGTGCCATGGAAATGCAAGACACCTACGTACGACTGGACCGTAGCATAGCTTCCTTATTAGAACTCATAGAACGTAGAATCGGGCTCCATAACGTACTTTTCTGCATCACCTCCACCGGCTATGCCGACCCGGAAGCCGCCGATCCGGGCACATACCGGATACCAGGCGGAGAATTCCACCTGAACCGCTGTGCCGCCCTGCTGAACATGTACCTCATGGCATCCTATGGCGAGGGACAATATGTGGAAGCCTATTATAACCAACAAATCTATCTCAACCATAAACTCATTGAGAACAAGCAGTTGAGCCTGACTGAAATTCAAGAAAAGTCCGCTGAATTTCTGGTGCAGTTCAGTGGCGTGAGCGAAGTATATTCAGCCCATCGCCTGCTGCTGGGTCCCTGGTCGCCGCAAATAGAACGCATACGCAACGGATTTCATCGCAAGCGTTCCGGTGACTTGCTTATTGAAATACTCCCTGGCTGGACTGTCATGCAGGAAAATAGTACCGATAACCGTGTAGTACGTACAGCTGATATTCCTGCTCCCCTTATTTTGTTGGGAGGCGGAATGAAGGCTGAAACCATCCGTATACCTATAAGCATTGACTGCATTGCCCCTACCCTAGCAAGTGTGATGCGCATCCGTGCCCCTAATGGAAGCACAGCATCCCCCCTTGACTTTTGATTCTAAAATAATCCGTGCAAATCTGGGTAATCTGTATAGAAATCAGTAACTTTGCACGCTCAACTAACTCAGTAATAATAATAAAATAAATATATAATGGGATTTAATGAATTTTTAAGCTCGATTTTCGGCAACAAATCCACACGCGACATGAAGGAAATACAACCGTGGGTGGAGAAAATCAAAGCCGCTTACCCGGAAGTAGCCAAACTCGACAACGACGCCTTACGCGCCAAGACAGAAGAACTGAAAGCCTACATCCACGATTCGGCAACCGAACAACGCGCCAAAGTAGAAGAACTGAAAGCCAGCGTTGAAGATACCGAACTGGAAAAACGCGAAGACCTCTTCAACCAAATCGACAAAATCGAAAAAGAAATATTGGAGATTTATGAAAAAGCGCTGGACGAAGTATTACCTACAGCTTTCTCCATCGTAAAAGAAACGGCCAAACGCTTCTCTGAAAACGAAGAAGTAGTGGTTACAGCCAACGACTTCGACCGCCAACTGGCTGCCACCAAAGACTTTGTACGCATCGAAGACGATAAAGCCATCTACCGGAACCATTGGATAGCAGGTGGTAACGATACCATATGGAACATGGTACATTATGATGTACAGTTGTTCGGTGGTGTGGTTCTGCATAAAGGCAAGATTGCCGAAATGGCAACCGGTGAAGGTAAGACATTGGTAGCTACCCTGCCGGTGTTCCTCAATGCCCTGACCGGTAACGGTGTGCATGTGGTAACAGTGAACGACTATCTGGCAAAACGTGACTCCGAATGGATGGGTCCCCTTTACATGTTCCACGGTTTGAGTGTAGATTGCATAGACAAGCACCAGCCCAACTCCGATGCCCGCCGCAAAGCTTATCTGGCAGACATCACGTTCGGTACAAACAATGAATTCGGTTTCGACTACCTGCGTGATAACATGGCCATCAGCCCCAAAGACCTAGTACAGCGCCAGCATAATTATGCCATTGTCGATGAGGTGGACTCAGTATTGATTGATGATGCCCGTACTCCGCTGATTATCTCCGGACCGGTGCCCAAAGGCGACGACCAACTCTTCGAACAGCTCCGCCCGCAAGTAGAACGCCTGGTAGAAGCCCAGAAAAGACTGGCTACCCAATACCTGGCCGATGCCAAGCGCCTGATTGCATCGAACGACAAGAAAGATCAGGAAGAAGGCTTCCTCGCCTTGTATCGCAGCCACAAGTGTCTGCCCAAAAACAAGGCACTCATCAAGTTTCTCAGCGAACAGGGCATCAAGGCCGGTATGCTGAAAACCGAGGAAATCTACATGGAGCAGAACAACAAACGCATGCACGAGGTGACCGATCCACTGTACTTCGTTATCGAAGAGAAAATGAACAGCGTGGATTTGACGGACAAGGGCGTAGACTTGATTAGTAGCAATGTAGAGGACCCCACTTTCTTCGTACTCCCCGATATCACAGCGCAACTCTCTGCCTTGGAAAACGAAACAGAGCTGACAGACGAACAGCGCCTTGAAAAGAAGGATGCCCTGATGACCAACTATGCCATTAAGAGCGAGCGTGTACACACCATCAACCAGCTGCTGAAGGCATACACCATGTTCGAGAAAGATGACGAATATGTGGTAATCGACGGTCAGGTGAAGATTGTGGATGAGCAGACGGGACGTATCATGGAAGGACGCCGCTACTCCGACGGCCTGCACCAAGCCATCGAAGCCAAGGAAGGCGTGAAGGTAGAAGCTGCCACGCAGACTTTTGCTACCATTACGTTGCAGAACTACTTCCGTATGTACCACAAGCTGTCCGGTATGACCGGTACGGCAGAAACAGAAGCCGGCGAGTTGTGGGACATCTACAAACTGGACGTAGTGGTTATCCCGACCAACCGCCCCATTGCCCGTAACGACATGAACGACCGCGTTTACAAGACAAAACGCGAAAAATACAAAGCTGTCATCGAAGAAATAGAGAAAATGGTAGAAGCAGGACGCCCCGTACTGGTGGGTACCACTTCCGTTGAAATATCCGAAATGCTGAGCAAGATGCTTACCATGCGTAAGATTGAGCACAGTGTCTTGAATGCCAAGCTGCATCAGAAAGAAGCGGACATTGTGGCTACCGCGGGTCTGAAATGTGCCGTGACTATTGCTACCAATATGGCCGGTCGTGGTACCGATATCAAGCTGAGTCCGGAAGTGAAGGCTGCAGGCGGTCTTGCCATCATCGGTACCGAACGCCACGAATCACGCCGTGTAGACCGTCAGTTGCGCGGCCGTGCCGGACGCCAAGGTGACCCGGGCTCTTCCGTATTCTTCATATCCTTGGAAGATGACCTAATGCGTTTGTTCTCCAGCGACCGCATTGCCAGTGTGATGGACAAACTGGGATTCAAGGAAGGGGAAATGATTGAACACGGCATGATTTCCAAATCCATTGAGCGTGCGCAAAAGAAAGTGGAGGAAAACAACTTCGGCATCCGTAAACGCCTGTTGGAATATGACGACGTGATGAATAAACAACGTACAGTAGTGTACACCAAACGCCGCCACGCTTTGATGGGCGAACGTATCGGTATGGATATCGTGAACATGATTTGGGACCGTTGTGCCAACGCCGTCGAAGCGCCCGACTACGAAAACTGCAAGATGGATGTACTCCAGACGCTTGCCATGGAAGTACCTTTCACCGAAGAGGAATTCCGTAATGAGAAGAAAGAAAAACTGGCAGACAGAACTTTTGACGCTGCCATGGAACTCTTCAAACGCAAGACAGAACGTATGGCACAGATAGCCTATCCGGTCATCAAGCAAGTATACGAAACGCAGGGATACATGTACGAAAACATACTTATCCCTATCACAGACGGAAAACGTATGTACAACATCTCCTGCAATCTGAAGAAAGCTTATGAGACAGAATGTAAGGAGGTGGTGAAGTCATTCGAGAAATCCATCTTGCTGCACGTCATCGACGAAGCATGGAAAGAAAACCTGCGTGAACTGGACGAGCTGAAACACTCCGTGCAGAATGCAAGTTACGAACAGAAAGATCCGCTGCTGATTTACAAGCTGGAATCTGTGAACTTGTTTGATGCCATGGTGAATAAGATTAATAATCAGACTATTTCTATCTTGATGCGTGGACAAATCCCGGTACAGGAGGCTCCGGCTGAAGCCCCTGAGGCTCCCCACCAGGTAGAGGTGCGCCAGGCTGCTCCGGAACAGCGTCAGGATATGAGCAAGTATCGCGAACAGAAGGTTGATTTGAACGACCCGAACCAGCAGGCCGCTGCGGCACAAGATACGCGCGAACAACCAAGACGCGAACCTATCCGTGCCGAAAAGACCGTAGGGCGCAATGACCCTTGTCCTTGCGGAAGCGGTAAGAAATACAAAAACTGCCACGGAAGGAATGCGTAGGCCAAAGCAATAAAGCTATAAAATGATAAGACGATAGGGTGATAAGATGATACCGTCAGGTATCTTTTATCACCCTATCACTTTTCCTCCCACCACATTATCACATTTTTTATTCATTCCAACTTTTGAATATTCAGCTAAAAGAGTACTTTTGCTCCAAAGAATAAAACCAAAGACCATGACCAAATATCACTATTGCCTGTTATTAATGGGGGGGCTGTTGTTAGGCGGCTGCCAGAGTGTAGAACAACTATCCATTGATTACATGCTTCCGGCAGAAGTCAGTTTCCCGGCAACCCTAAAACGTGTGGCCGTTGTCAACAACATGCCGGATATACCGGACAACAAACTCATCGTCAGTGAGGAAGAACAGAAAAAAAGCAAGAACGAGCTGGCACGTCTCACCAACTACTACAATGGAGATGCCGTCATAACCACCGAAGCCCTTGCAGAATCCCTTGCTAATGAAAATTATTTCAAGGAAGTAGTGATATGCGACTCTGCCTTACGGAGCAAAGACATTAATCCTCGCGAAAGCACATTATCAAGGAATGAGGTACTGGAACTTACACAGAATTTGGACGTGGATTTTCTGATAGCCCTGGAGAACATACAAATACGTTCCAGTCGCAAAACAAGCTATATGCCCGGCTGGGGTGTATTTCTTGGTACGGTAGACGTAAAGGTATATCCTACCGTCAGAATATATCTGCCTAACCGCAAAGGTCCTATGGTAACTGTCAACAGTAATGACAGCATTTTCTGGGAAGAGACAGGAAACAGTGAAATGTCAGCACGTTCTCGTCTCATTAGCGAAGAAGATATGGTAAAACAAGCGTCTGAATTTGCAGGAACCGTTCCGGTCAAACATCTGCTACCCTATTGGAAAACCGCTAACCGCTATCTTTTCAGTGGTGGTTCTGTCAATATGCGTGATGCAGCCATATATGCCAAAGAAGAAAACTGGGGTAAAGCCGTAGAACTCTGGCAGCAGACCTACGAAACAAAAAAAGGGAAGCAGAAAATGTATGCCGCCTATAACGCGGCTTTGGGCTACGAAATGCAAGACAGCATAGATACCGCTTTGGAATGGGCATTGAAAGCGCAAACCCTTGCCCGCGAAAAAAGCAAAACAGTCCCCCAAAATACAAGTGAAATACATGATGGAGCCATTTCCTATTATATTTTCATCAGCATGTATGTAGACGAATTGAAGAATCGAAAAGAGGGGATGGCACGCTTGAACATGCAAATGAACCGATTTGATGATGATTTTTAGTCAAATGATGCAGAGATAACCGTTTTTTTTATACCTTTGAACAACAATTAAGAAAAGAAAGTTATTATGAAACTCAGTCAATCGTCATTAGCACTTCTGGAAGAGACTCTTAAAAAAGCAATCGACAAGTACAATTGCGGTTGCAAACAGACTGTCGTTACAGACATTCATCTGCAACCAAATCTGAATTCGGGCGCACTGTCTATCTTTGACGACGAGGATAAGGAACTTGCCAATACTTCCATTGAAGAATGGATGGCCTACGAGGGAAATGGTTTCTATGAAAATGTAGAGCGTATCCTGTCCTCATTGCTCTGTAACATGAAAAATGAAGGAAAATTTGACAAGCTGACGATTCTGAAACCATTCTCTTTTGTACTGGTGGATGACGATAGAGAAACAATCGCTGAGCTGCTGCTGATGGACGATGATACCTTATTGGTTAATGAGGAATTGCTGAAAGGATTGGATGAAGAACTGGATTCTTTTCTGAAAGAACTGCTGGAAAAATAATATTCCGAACAACCCAAGAGAGAAAGATACCTTCTTATAATATAAAATTCAGCCCCTGCGATATAAAACTACCGCAGGGGCTGATTCTTTTTTACTTATGCCAGACACCTAGCGTATCTTAATCCCATAGAAAGAACTTGAGGTAGTAACAAAAAGCATATCCTTCTGCTTTCCACCGATTGCCAAGGAAATAGGGCGTTCTTCTATCTGAATACGTCTCTGTTCTTTACCATATCTGTCATAGACGAAGATTTCCCCATCAGCCACATAAACATTCCCGTCAGCATCAGTCACATTACTGTATTGACCATAAGGACATATTATTCCTTGTTTTGTCAAACGGCCATCCGCACCAACTGAAAGTCGTACAGTCGTTTTATTCATCTCATTTACAATATAAACCGGTTCTGACTGACCGGGCACTGTAACAGTCAAAGCACAAGAACGCCCCAAATCATAGGTATCCGGAATAATTGTCACGCCATCCGGAGCGACAAAACTATACTCAGGCATACTGGCAACCACCTTGTCAAAGTCACTTCTCCAACGGCTGGAAGGGTGAATGACTTTCTGTATATTCTTCATACTGGCTGTAACGACACGTGGCATAGGCTTCATCGTAGCATCCACGTTATCCGGATTAAAAGAATACCCCCAAGCACTCCAGCCACTGTTACCCCAACCACTGTACATCGGATTATCATCCGGCAAGCGCACTACCGTTTCCTGCTTGCCGTTCACCAGATAACCCGGCTGAGGGTCATAGCGGAAAATAACCAGTAGATTGTCTTGCGTATCAGTAGCCAATGTAAAAGGCTTCCAGGGATAATCGGCTATCAAAGTAATCTGCTCCGTGTCTGCCGACCATCTATAGATTTTCTTCAGACGGTTTTCACAGAAGTAGATATTTCCTTTACTGTCGGTAGTAGCTCCGGAGGCTAGTTCAAAACCGGTAGCCAGCTTCACTGGCTTGTCCATGACCGTGCAGGAAGGGCGAAGGCTCTTCTCGCTACCCGAAACAGTGAGACGGGCAAAGTCCCACGAATAAACGGGCAACTTCTTATTCATATCATATATAGGAAACTCTATGACTGGTAATATCTGCGTATAATTGTGCATATTACGGAAAGTGATATTCTTGCAATCCCATATGCGGAAACCTATCCTCTTCGGCATAAAGGCACGGATTACGCGATACATCCACACATTTACCATTTCGATATTTTGACAGTTGGACATTTCTGCCATATAACAATCAGGCCCTTCACGACCTTCTTCCTCAAACTGGAAAGCATAAATTTTCCAGTTGGCCACATTATGGAAACGGGCTTCAGTACGGACATGATGCTCCAAAGACATGGCATAAATACGTCCCGGAGTCTTCGTTTCGCTAATATAAAGCCCACTGGCAGCATACGTACTGGCTGTCCAAACATCCTTAATTGTCCCGCCGCCATTGTTTGTAATCCACAAACTCCAATACTGGTTGTCCCAAGCCATATCCTTACCAGTCTCCATGACCGGAGAAGACGGGGAACTAATCCGACGCTCGCCCCTGCGGTAAGACGACTGTCCGGAAGCATTCGGAGCCGGTTTGCGCAAGGTGCCGTGCCCGCCTACAAACTTCACATCATTCAAGTACGAACGCTCACCCGCCATCCATTTACAGCCGACAGCACGGTAATTATACGCACCGGTATTAATACCTATACCATTCAGCATGTCGTCGCCGCCTTCGGAAGATTCAACCAAAGGCACAGGCACGCCGAAACCACTGAATGCAGGCTCGCTTTCCTTCAACAGAAATTGAGTCCCAAAAGGATGCAGCCCAATCAGCTTAGTACCGGGAGACAGCTTCAATGTTCTCGTCAGGCGATACCAACCCTGGGGCACATAGATGTTTTTATGCAAAGAGACAGCTTTCTCAAAAACTTCCGTATCATCAGTCTCGCCATCACCTTTTGCCCCTAAGTCTCGGATATTGACCCATGTCTCCATTGCCGGAAGAACCGGAAGGTCCTTGCCAAGTGTAACCGGCAGTTTTGCCACCGGCTCTATTTCACATATTTCCCTGAAAGAAGAAGCATCATTCAAATCCTGATACACCAGACCGTAAGTAAACTCCTTGACTCTGTACATTTTTGCTTTTCCGGCAACTTTCTTTCCACTTTGAGCATAGTCCACCAGTACGGGAACATTCCTGCAATCCACATTCACCAGATTCAATTGCGAAAAAGTATTTCCCTCTACGTTTACCTTGACACCGGCTTCCGAAATATTCTCCCACAACGAATTTTCCACATGAAGGCGGTCTGCCAGATTCTCTGCCATTTCAAAGGCAACGGGCGTATTCTTCACATGCATATTGACGATGGCAAACCCCACCTCTTTTGAATAGACAGCCGCTTTTCTCTGCCCCTCACAGTAAGTATCGACCATCATCATAGGCCATCCCGGAGAAGTCCTGGAAGAAATTATCCCATATTCACCGCCATAGAATCTGACGTCTTCCAGTTCATTGCCCACATCATACATGCCGGCTTTTCCCGAACCAATACGAATGTCGCAATGATTGATAAATCCATGCTGGGCAAAGTGCGCACGAATGGCAACGGCTTGAGGATTACCTTTGTCTATACGGAAATCTACATTGGACACCGCACTATAGAAAGTACCTGCACCGGCATCCGAAGGCTTCCTACCCTCTTGTGCCAGCCCTCCCGTAAACCATATCATATAATTTTGAGTAGTCTGGAAACCGGGTGTATCGGCTCCCAAATAAATCACCGGCCGTTTCTTCCCATAACCAATCAGCCGAATGGATGAGGGAATTTGAATCGTCTTGCTGATACGATAATTTCCTTCCGGCAGAAACAGTATCCCAAAGTTCTTTTCGCGCTTCACCTGATTGATTGCCTCTTGAAGCGCATCGGTCACGTCGGATTTTCCATCAGCCTTGAAGCCGTAATTCTCCGGGGTAAAGTAGAATGCTTCCGGATCATCCGGTCTTTGCGTATAGGCGGAACCGCCCTCTGCCGCCCACCCGGACGACATATTACCGATAATCCAACAGACTATCAGCAGGAATCTCATTATTTGATAATTTCTCATTACACAGATTGTTTTAATATGGATTTTCCTTATTCAATACGTACACCAAAGAACTTGGAACGGCCTGTGACAAACAATGTATTGCCATCCTTACCGCCAAACTGTAATGTGGACGGACGTTCGGGAACACGAATCATCCCTTTCTTCTTGCCATCCTTATCAAATACATATATTTCTCCGTCAGCCACATACAAGTTCCCTTCCTTATCTACAGCAGAACCAAATTCGCCCTGCTCCACAAAATAGCTCAAGTTGGAGAGCGTGCCGTCATTGGCCACATCCATCTTCACCATTCTGCGGTCATATTCATCAGAGGTATAGAAAGGCTTTCCCGGATAGGCTTCCTGCAGGGAAGAACTACGTGACAAGTCGAAATAATGAGGAATGATAGTTTTTCCATCCGGTGCCAGGAAGCACATTTCAGGAACATAGACCGACACCGCATTGAAATCGTGGAAGTCTCTCCAACGGTTAGAAGGATAAAGAGCCTTATACACGTTCTTCACTTGACCCATCGGAACACGCGGCAACAGTTTGATGGTCTCTTCCGGATTTTCCGGGTCAATGGAGTAGACTCTCATTGTATATGCGGAATTACCATATCCGCTGAAAGAAGTACCTTTTGTATCAGGCATTACCGGCATTTCCTCCGGCTTACCATTAATCAGATATCCCGGCTGCGCATCATATCTGAACAATACCAATAGATTATCTTCTGAATCAAAAGCCAGGTTGGAGGGTTTCCACGGGAAATCTGCCAGCAGCGACAAGCTGTTTGTCTCTACCGACCACTTAAAGATACGACGCATCCGATGGTCGCAGAAGTAAATGTTACCTTTACTGTCGCGCGCAATGCCTTCGGCAAATTCCAAATCGGAAGCCAATTGGTTCACCTTACCTATTTCATTGCCTAACGGTAGCTGATGAGGTTCTTTTCCGGTTACAATCAAGCGAGAAAGTTCCCACGGGCGGATGTCAATGTCTTTGTTGACATCGAACACTGCAATGTTATTCGTATATTTAATCTGAGAATAGTTATGCAGGTTCAGAAATGCGATGTTCTCGCAATTGCGGATACGTACAGAACTGTGATACGGTTCATTGACACGGATAACGCGGAACATATACAAGTTTGCAAAGGTCACATCTTTGCAGTCGTCCATCTCTATCGGTTGGCAATCGGTACTTTCGCGGCTCTCTTCCTCGGTTTGCATGCAATACACCTTCCAGTTGGACACCTTGTTGAAACGTACTTCATTTCTTACATGATGCTCGATGGACATGGCATAGATACGCCCCGGAGTAGAAGTATTGTTGGCATAGAAACCATTGGTGGCATATGTGCTTGCTGTCCAGATGTCTTTAAAGGTGCCGCCACCGTTGTTGGTCACCCACAGACTCCAATACTGGTTGTCCCAAGCAAGATCCATGCCCGAAGCCGCTACCGGATTATCGGGAGAACTGATACGAGCCGGTCTGTTCCACCGGGCACGTGGTTCCTCAACACCCGGTTTAGGTTTCCATAAACCGCCATGCCCGCCTACAAACTTCACGTCATTCATATAAGAATCTGCATTTGCCATCCACTTCACACCTACAGCACGATAGTTATAACCGCCGGTATTGATACCAATGCCCACCAGCATATTTGCACCGCCTTCCGAAGATTCCACCATCGCTTTCGGACTGCCAAAACCACTGAATGCAGCAGTACTTTCGTCCAGCCGGAACTGAGTGCCAAAAGGATGTAGGCCTATCAACTTGGTATCGGGCTTCATCTTCAAAGTTTCGGTGATGCGATACCAGCCCTGAGGTACATAGATGTTGTCGTATTGGTCGATAGCAGCCTGAATGGCGCGGGTATCATCCGTTTCTCCGTCGCCCTTTGCACCGAATTTGCGCAGATTTACCCATGTTGCCATTGCAGGCAGTGCAGGGATGTCCATCAGTTGAGCAACCGGCATCTTCTGTATCGGTTCAATATCAACCAACGTTTCATATTCCGGCATATCCACCATGTCATCCATCTGCAAGCCGTGGTCGTATGACTTTACCTTATAGATTTTATGAGCAACATGGGTGGCCGTATTGCTACGGGTATATTTCGCCAAGGTCGGTACATTCTTACAATATACATTGCGAAAGGTTATCTGATTGTTGCTGTTGTTCTCGTTGGTAATCACCACTGCCGGACCACTTACATTTTCAAAATAGCTGTTTTCCAAAAATAACTTGTCGCAATAATTAGGGTCAATATCAAATACAGCCGGAACATTCTTGGCATACAGATTCACCATTGCCAAACCGGACTCCTGACAACGAAGAGCAGCTACACGTTGTCCCTCAAAATAAGAGTCGACCATCATTACCGGCCATCCGGGAGAAGCTTTTGTCGTATAAATGCCATAATCTCCCCCGTAAAAAGCAACGTTTTCCAACTCATTGCCCACATCGAACAGACCAGCCTTGCCTTTACCTATGTATACGGCCACATAACTGATAAAACTGTGTTGGGCAAAGTGTGTGCGTAGCGCCACTGCATGCGGATTACCATCTTCTATGCGCAAGTTGATATTCGACATGGCACTGTAGAACGTACTGGCACCGGCATCACGGGGTTTCTCACCTTCCTTGACAACGGCTCCCGTAAACCAGAACATGTATTTAGCTTTTCCTTTATCATCAGCTACTTCCTCCTGAAAACCCGGAGAATTCTTAGCCAGAATAAATTCCGGGCGATTCTTTCCATAGCCAATCAAACGAATAGCCGTAGGAATATAAATGGTCTTGCTGATTTTATATTTACCTTCAGGGATAAAAAGGATTCCGAAATTCTTTTCTTTCTTCACTTGATTAATCGCTGCCTGCAAAGCATCCGATACATCCATCTTTCCATCCGCCTTTATAGGATAGTTCTCGGGAGTGAAATAAAAAGCTTCGGAGTCATTGGGTTTTAGAGGATATATCGAATTCAATTGTACAGCATACAACTGAGTACATATCATCCCCAGCAAAATTAAAATAATCGTGTTCAAATTCTTCATGGTCTTATTTTTAATGTATGGATAAAAAAAGACGTTCTGCCGTCAAGCAGAACGTCTCCCTCTGCTATAAATTACAATTTTATAACTACTACCGGCGCATAATTATGCCGTACAGTGCCCACACCCGAAACATCAGCCAGAGCGCCAATACGGAAATAATAATTCTTGCTGTATTTCAAGACATCAGCATTTTGTCCCAGATCGATGGACAATGTATAAATATCAGCGCTATTTATAGCAGTACTCGGACTAAACACTTGCTTATCAGTCCCTCCATTCAACGTCAATTTCACATTGTTACCTACCCACATATCTGAAAAAGCAAACAGCTGAATCTCTTTCAATTTCACTTCTTGTTTACCAGCTTCCAACGAGAATGTAGCAGTAATTACATTGCCATTCTTTTCTACTTTTGGACTTTTGACGCGGATATAAGGAATTACCTTAAAATCATACACATTATCCCCTGACTTAACAACAAAATCCTTCACTTCAAACGGATAAAAATTCCCATTTTCAAAACGAACATCATAAGTGGCAGCAAAAACCATATTGTTACGATATTCTCCAGTATTTGTGATGTACCAGGTTTGATCCGTAGCATTAGTAAATCCATGCTCCCTCACTTTAATTGCATTACCGTTTTCCATATCAGAACCTACAAGTTCACCAGTCCGTTCGTCAAAGATAGAACCATGTATGGAAGCATCCGGTCCCTCATAATTATCAATTTCACAAGATGTCAATGCGAATAAGAAGCATGACACAAATAACAATATCTTTTTCATAACTTTCTACTTAATATTATTCAAATTAATGACCTGGATTCTGAACTAAACCATTCGTAGCAATATTAGGTATGCCCCTATAGTAGTTGATGTTCTGGAAAGTACGCCCTCCTCTTGTTTCGTCACCAAAATAGTTCACCCTTGCAAAGACATATTTAGGCTCTGCACCACGCAAGTCAAGCATCGGCACCAAAGCTTTACGAATTCTATTATTGCTGAACTCAGTATGGAATTCCCTACGACGATTCATATCCCAAAAACGCTTTCCTTCAAACGCCATCTCCACACGACGTTCCTTCAAGACACTCTCTAATGTCAAAGATATCCGGTCGGTGTGTCCGGCTCTACGTCGCAAAGCATTCAAACAGTTCTCAGCCAATTCCTTATCGCCAAATCCACTACCATTTTCCACAACAGCCTCAGCATAATTCAGGTAGACTTCTGCCAAACGCATATCAATATAAGAGGTAGTGGACGAAAGACGGTCGGGAGACATGCTCTCGCCCTCGGGCATATACTTACGAACTCCAAAACCTGTAGCAGTCCAATTAGCATCCTCACCACTGTTCACATTATTAAATCCAGAGAACATGGTTTCACCTTCGGCTCCTAAAGCATAATATGTTGTTCCATTTTTCTGAGTAGACTCGTTTGAATAAGCCACATAGCTATTATTGTCCTTAATAAATCCGCCCTGGATAATAATCTCAGTGCCGGCATAAGATGAACCCGGCACAACCACACTTGCCAACAGACGTGCATCCTTGTTGGCAAACGGTTCATACAAATCGTTATATTTAACAAAAGGTACCGACATCAAGGTGTTCACTACAGAAGCATTATTCATATTATGGAAATTAGCGATATAAGCATCTTCATTCCCATCCGTACGAGTTACAATCTTTGCACTTTTTCCCGTGCCGTCATCCGTATAATCTTCAAACAAATCAACGATTTCCAACATCGGATTGAAACGTCCATATTTCAGAGCGCCCGGATTGACTTGAGGAAGGATATTAAACTGAGCATAGCTATGTCCCTGATTAGTATTGGTTGTTCCATTAAGATACGCTTTACTGAAAATAATCTCTTCATTCTGGTCATTCAGGAACAAGGCCTGGAAGTTTGATGCAGCCTCCTTAACAGTAGCCGGAGCAGGCTTATAAAGAGATTTACCGGAATTCTCTATAAGGGACTTAGATGCTTCAATACATTCTTTATAGAATGCATCGGCATCGGCAGAAGTCATTCCACCCACCAGTTTCTGAGTGACAGCCTCACCAGCCAAAGGTGCCAGATTCCAATACTTGGCTACAGAAGCTGCATGAAGTGCAACTCTTGACTTCAACGCATAAGCTGCCCACTTGGTTACGCGATACAAATCCGAACCAGAAGTCGCATCGGGCAAAGTAGCAGCAGCAAGGGTGCACTCATTCAATACAAATTTCCAAGTATCCAACTCTGTACTGCGGGGAACTGCCACAGCACCCAGTCCACCATTGGCATAATCATCGTCCTGCACTTTGTCAATCAGAGGAACGCCGCCATATCTTTTTACAAGCCCATAATACATATAGGCACGTGCAAAATGGGCTTCACCAGTCATACGATCCGCATCTGCCACAGAAATTGTTCCAGCTTCCTTGGCTTTTTCTACATTCTGCATAAAGATATTCACCTGACGAATATCTCCATAGGGCCAATAATTGAATCCTTCATAACCTATATCCACTCCTCCGTCACTACGGGTAGCTTCGTCGGTAAGAAATGCCAAATTAGTAGTTTCATTCACACCATCATAACCGCGTTGATTAAAACCAGCGTTCGGACGATAATTAAAATCTTCCATAGGAATCATGGTATATATGTTTGCCAATAGTGCCTTTACACCACCTTCTGTCTCCAATAACTGATCGGGAGACACTTTATCCAGCGGTTCAAGTTCCAAGAAGGCATTACAACCGGACAATCCCATCAATGCACATAACGAGAATATCGATAAAATATTTTTTTTCATGGTATTTCAGAATTAAAAGTTTATGTTTAACCCAAAGTTATAAGTTCTCATCAACGGATATGCCAGGTTGGCTCCCCAATCCCTTTCCTCACGTTCGGGGTCAGCATCCTTCAAAGCCTTGTTACAGAACGTAAGCAGATTTGAACCATTGACAAAGATACGGGCACTGTTCAACCCGATTCTTTTCATAAATGATTTTGGCAGATTGTAACCGATCTCCATACTCTTCAAACGGAGATAAGTAGCTTGCGGAAGCCAAACGGAAATACCATAATTCCATCTACTACCATTATCCGAAGTATTAGAGAAATTGTGGCGTAATGCCGGATAATAGCCGGCTACCCATTGTGTGGCAGGATTATACGGATCATCTGTTATATTTGCAGGATGCCAACGATCTACATATTTCGCAATTAAATAAGATTTATTTGTCTTGCCACCATATCCCCAAACATCATCATTGGCATATCCGATGGAGTAACCGGAAGCTCCTTGAAACAGCATATTGAGATCAAAATTCTTATAAGAAGCCGCCAAAGTCAACCCATACTGGATAGGAGGATTTGCACCGGTTGCCCAAAACTCCGGAACACGGTCACTGCTGTTAATTCTACCATCACCATTCAGGTCAAGCAATCTGTAACTACCCGGAAGCATCTTAGAGTTACCCAAGTTCCCACCAACCAAAGGAGCCGTTTCATACTGTTCCAAAGAAGTATATTGGCCATCGTATTTATACAACCACATCACATTACTATTACGGTTTTCCTTTCCATTCAGCCATCTATCCATAGAACTGGTATATTCTGCATGTTCCACATGCAGACTTCTTTCACGGGCATACGTAAAATTAGCACTTACTGAATATGAGAAGTCCTTACCGATTTGTCCTCTGTGTCCCAATTCAATCTCAAAACCCCGGTTCCGGTTAGAATTCAGATTTTCCTTCGGGAAACTTGCACCAAATGTATCAGGAGCAGATTGTGCACGGTCGGCCAAAATGCCTTCATTCTTACGATTGAACCACTCGATAGTACCACTCAACTTACCGTTCCATAAGTCAAAATCCAGACCTACATTGGAAATAGAAGATGTAACCCAAGAAAGCCGGTCAGTCACTACACCAGGGGCTACCATACCCATAATCTGGCTGGCACCATCAAAAACATAACCATTAGAAGCTGAATTATAAGCAGATACATATTGGAAAGGATCACCGGCATCATATCCACTTTGCCCAAAAGAACCCCTGATTTTCAAATTAGTAATAAACGGCAAATTGTCCTTGATGAAACTTTCTTCCGAAAGTCGCCATCCGGCACTTACCGACGGGAAGAACGTCCAACGCTTAGAAGGAGCATAACGATAAGAACCATCATAACGCCCTACTACTTCCAACAAGTATTTACCGGCATAATCATAGTTCGCACGCATCAGATAGGCTGCTAAACGGCCAAAACTACGATACCCTGAATTGGTAGCTGTACCCGGACTTGCCTGATTCAAAATATCATTAGTAAATAACTCTGAATATTGCCGGGAACCGGATAATTCATCGCGTCGTGTACTGCTCAACTCTGCCACAGCTGTCACATTCAAATTGTGCTGATTGAAAGAACGCATATAATTAGCCTGCAACCTACCATAAATCTTCTGATATATTCTCATCGTATTGGAATAAGCATCAGTACTACCTCCCGTACCGGCAGGCGCATCTGTATAATAATCATACAACGGATAAGAACGATTTAAAGAAGAGTTGTTACGATTGTTACCGTCAAATGACCCCAAAAGACTCAATGCCAACCCTTTTACAGAAGGAACTTGCCAATTCAATTCCACATCGGCAGAATACGTCAGGCCTCTGTTCTTGCGATAACCGTCTATATCCGAATCAACCAACGCAAAAGGATTCTTGTTTTCAGGACCGATTGCAGACAAATGATTGGGATTATTAATTGTATGAGTACCGATACCACGGTCATTAACCATCAAAGTCTTAAAAGTCCACATAAAATCCTCTCTCGGCCTTTGGGTTTCATCCCAACGCCCGGACAGATTCACATTCAGTTTCAGCCCTTTCGTAAGCTCTGCAGTCAGGTTACTTCTCAGATTATATCTATGATAGTATTGGATACCACTCTTCAGCAAACCATTATCGCCATTATAGCCGAAGCTCACATAATATTTCACCTTATCCGTTCCGCCTCTCACAGAAACAGTATGCGATTGCTGGAACGCCAGTTTATTCATAAACATGTCAATCCAGTTATTGTCTGTATAACCCTTAGCCCCGATTCTATACAGTTCCAGAATATCGTCAGTGTATTCAGGGGCAGCCTGGTCATTACGTGCCCTTTCATTGGCCAACATGCGATAAGTATAAGCATCTACCGTTTCTTCCATACCCGTGGCATTCTTCATACCGAACAATGCCGAGTAAGATACTCTAGTCTTTTCGGCCACACCTTTTTTGGTAGTAACAATGATTACGCCATTAGCCGCATTCATACCATAAATAGCGGCAGAAGCATCTTTCAAAATAGAGATACTTTCTATATCCTCAGAATTCAGCTGTGCAAGTTCTTCAGTACCTTCACGCGTGATACCATCAATTACCACCAACGGGTCACCATAACCGCGAATGCTCACCATATTGTCGAAAGTTCCCGGCTCTCCGGTTTTCTGGCGAATCAATAGTCCCGGCATCTTACCTTGAATATTGCTAATCAGATTCTCGGTCTTGGTCGTAGCTATTTCATCAGCACCAATGGCTGCAATGGCACCGGTCAGTGATTCTTTCTTCTGTACACCATATCCTACAACAACCACTTCATCCAATATCTCAGCATCTTCTACCAAAACTATCTTGAACGAATTTCGGCCTGCAACCTTTATGTTTTGTGTCTTATAACCTACATAGCTTATTATAAGAGTAGCATCAGAGCCCACATTGGTCAGAATGAAATTACCGTCAATGTCTGTTATGACACCGTTGGTAGTTCCCTGCACCAAGATACTGGCACCAATCACCGGTTCACCGGTTGCATCGACCACAGAACCTTTCACTGTCGCAGCCTGTAAGGTTGCCTGTATCCCATCAGCTCCTACAGCTTTATCATAAAGGATTATATTACGGTCCAATATCTTATAGCCTATATTGGTTCCTTTGAATACATCGTTCAGAACCTTGAATATGGTTTTGTTATTTGCCCGGACCGATACACGGCGCTTAACGTCAATCTGCTTGTTGTTGTAGAAGAAAACGAATTCGGTACCTTGTTCCAGCTCCGTCAGTACTTCATCAACAGTCTTGTTCTCAAGAGCAATGTTTACCATTGTCTTTTGAGCATAACCTTCATTGGCAAAAGTCATACCAACCAAACAAAACAACATAAATAATGTGCATCTCATAGCAAGAGGAATTTTTTTCATGCATCTCATCAGGACACTTTTTGCCCTAAATGATTGGATACAATAGTGTTTTTTCATAATTTTGTATTGATTTCTAGTGAAAAAATAAAGTTGCTTTATCTGTCGCCAAACAGATATTTAAAAGTTACTGTGTTTCATGCAGGAAAATGCGCCAACATTTTCCTGCATGTTTTTCTAAACGGACTTGTGTTTCATCATACTACTTTTTAAAGGGTTAATAAACTTCTATTACCTGTCTCTCGGCATTCACATCACCATCTTCAACAAACTTGAAATGAATATTCGAGGAGATTCGGAAGTGCTCCAATATTCGCTCCAAACGTTGTTTGGTAAATGTAGCCGTAAAGGAATTCTGCTTCAATGAAGCCTTTTTCAGAATGAATTCCACATTATATCTTTTGCTCAAACTCTTCAATATATCTTCAAACGGAGTGTTTCTGAAAATCAAGCGTCCGTCCTTCCAACATGTTTCCACGTCTACATTGACTTCTTTCACAACGACCTTTTCCCGCACTATATCATAAATAACCTTTTGCCCCGGTATCATCATCACATTATTCCTCCTGCCGTTATTCACATAGGAGAAACTGACTTTACCTGAAACCAAAGTGGTCTGTACCGTCCTGCTCCCTTTGTAAGCCTCTACGTTGAACTCCGTTCCATGTACCACTATCTTGGAATTGTTCAGCGTGCCGACAATGAACTTCTTTTCATCTTTTGCGACAGAAAAGAATGCTTCACCCACCAACTTCACTTCCCTTTTATCATCGGCAAACCGGGAAGGATAGCGCAACGACGACGACGAGTTCAGAACGACTTCCGTTCCATCCGGCAATTCGACAGAAGTAGTCATTCCCGGATTTGTCCTGACTTCCATCATATGTATCTCTTCTTTATCCTTGTCCCAATAAAGGATAGACCACGATACCATCAAAGGGATGAATAAAATGGCGGCCGCCCGTTGCATCCCTCTAAATAATACCTGATACCTATTGACCTTTTTCTGTTTCATCTTACGATGTACATCCTCCAAGGCCTTCTTTACATCCAGCCTGGATGAAATCTGCGCCATGTCCGCTGCCAGACCGAGTGTCTGAACCTGGCGGGCTGTCCTGCGGTTCTCTTCCGATGATTCCAGCCACTCCTCTACCAGAGCAGTTTCATTCTCCGTTGTCTCTCCTTCATAATACCTGAGAAGCAGGTTCTCCATTCCCTCTCTTTTTACCATAATTTTTATTGCTAGCTTTAATCTAAAGACAAACGGGTGAAAAGAACTCCTAAACAAAAAGCTAAAAATATTTTATATGCTTAGATTATAATGGGAAAAAAAGCTATTTTTGCCCAACAATAATGCCCCCCACCCTATGAGAAACATACCATTAGAAGATACATCTTTATTATCCGCCATACAAAAAGGAGATAGAAGTGCTTTTGATGTGTTATTTCAAAAGTACTATTCTGTGCTCTGTACCTACTGCTATCGTTTTGTCCGGTTGGAAGATGCAGAAGAGATTGTTCAGGACGTCATGCTATGGCTTTGGGAAAACCGCGAAAGACCCATTATCGAATATTCGCTCAAGCAATATCTGTTCAAGGCTGTCTACCATCGTTGCATGACCCGGATTGCCCAAAATGAAGTGAAGCAACGGGCAGACACCGCTTACTATGAACGAATGTTCGCCATGCTGCAGGAGGTGGATATCTATCAAATCAACGAATTAAGCAAGCATATACAAAGGGCCATCAACGAACTGCCGCCTACTTATAGGGAAGCTTTCATCATGCATCGTTTCCAGAATCTGAGTTACAAGGAAGCTGCCGAACTACTCAACGTTTCCCCCAAAACGGTAGACTACCGCATTCAGCAAGCTTTGAAGATTTTAAGGGTCAAGCTGAAAGATTATCTGCCACTGATATTGATGCACCTGCTCACCTCGCATTAAGACCATACACAAGCGGAACGTCTCCTATACCTTGCCGGCCCACACACCACTGCAAGACTGATGCGGCGTGTGGCAGAGTTGTTCAGATAATCAGCTTATCATCATTCGTTCCACAAATCAAGAATCGCCCCATGTCCACTGGCATTTTCCGGTTTACGGTCAAAGGGTTGTTTGGTTCCGGAGTGAATCTCATACAACCCTTTGGCTGTTTCCATCATGGCCTCCACTTGTTCTTTGTATGGGCAATCGGTCAAATCAATCAGTCCGCAGTTATAGTTCTCCCTGTCATTGCGCCCGGTCAAATCCTGGTCGCACCACTGGAAGTAGCCCGTACCTATCAGTCCGGGCAGCTTTGCCACCTTGAGCGCACAGTCCATCATAGCCGGGTCGGGCACTAAATCGTAACAATTGAAACTAAGGACATCGAACGATTCACCGCATATCTTCAGAATCTCTTCATCCAGTTCGAGAATATTGCCGAAGCGGATACCGAGGTTCAGATGATGCGGGTCGTGCTTCTTCAGGATTCGGTTTGTCGTAGTCAGGAAGGTACGGAAAGTAGAAAAGACGAACTCCTTACGGCTTTCCGGAGTGTCACCTTTCTCTTGCAGATGTTTCTTCAAGGCCTCTTTGACAGGACGGTCTTTCCCCTCAAGAACAAGGCTGCAAAGGCGGGCTTCCTCATTCAGCCAGGCAGGTTCGTTCCCTATGAAATAACCTATCAGCCACGGATTGTCCTTGTAGCCTGTCACAAATTTGGCTAAAGACTTGTCTACGTTAGATTCAAAGGAAGGAGCGTACACATCGCAAAACCCCATTAAATCACGCTCAATGCCGATATTGCGCAAAGGCATCAAGAAAGCTTTCCGGTTCATGTTCATGACTTCGGCACTCGACCAGTTGGCAATGGTATTCAGCCCCCATTTGTCCATGCGCTTAAATATCAGTTCTTTTGATTTTTCGGGGAATGACTCACCATGCCTGCGATACTGGTTCCAAAAACCGAAAGAGGCGGAACGGCTGCCCCGGTAGTTGCGATTGGCAAACTTTTCCATCAGCTCGGCAGGGGGAAGTTCCTTGTACATGCCTTCACGATGCTCTGCATCGCGCACCACACCTCCTCCACTGGGTTAGATTGTCCGAACTCGTCTACAGCAGGGACTTCGCCCATATACGCATCTCCCGAATCTTCGCGGGCAAGCATAATGGAACGAATCTCAATCATCGGATTGTGGATAGGCTTGCGCATACGGATGCCGATGGAGTCCACACCGTGCAACGGTCTCCTATTGCCTCCTAAGTTTATCCACCCCATATAGCGGGCATGGTTAAAAGTTGCAGCCAAATCCACAGCCGCATCAGGCAATTCGGTAAAGTATTTTAAAGGAATAGCCAATTTGTTTCAGGCATTGGGAACGTAGGACATGATACGCAACTCATTGTAGCCATAATCGGTAGTAAAACCGAGTTGGAAACGCTGGGCAGTGGCAATCTTATACTCAAGCACCACAAACTGATACCCATCCCAGTCTGCCGGTAGCTCAGGATTCATGTCTTTCAAAGCGAATTTCTTGCCCGATACCTCCTTAGTACTGTCAAACCGCACTTTGAATGTCCGCTCTGCAGGTTTACACTGGACGAATAAAGACATTGCCAACGTTGCCCATACAAGGATCTTCCTGTTATTCTTCATATTTAGAAATTTATTAGGGGTGAATAAAATATATTCCTTGTTTCTCTTCAATCTCTTCATGTATCAAAGACAAATCCCCCTAAACAAATTCCTAAACATTCAGAGTATGTTTCTTAGCATTCTTTCTTCTTCAATGCTGCAATACTTTCCTTGAGAGATTTGATGATACTTTCAGCATCTGCCTGCTTCTTGCGTTCCATCTCAAGAACGGCAGCAGGAGCATTATTCACAAACTTCTCGTTACCCAGTTTCTTCAGCACACCCTGCAAGAATCCTTCCTTATGCTTCAGTTCGGCCTCCATACGGGCTATCTCGGCTTCCACGTCAATCATGTTACCCAAAGGTACGGCATATTCCGTAGTACCTACCATGAAGGAAGCAGCACCATCGGCCTTGTTCTCCACCACATTGATGGACGAAAGGTTACACATTTTCGTAACAACCGCGTTGAACGCCACAACCGGATTCTCACCGATAACCTGCAACTCAAGTGCCTCTTTTTGGGCGATGTTCTTCTGCAAACGGATGGAACGGATATTGCTGATAACCTCTTTCACCACTTCAAACTCCCGGATGATATCCTCATCTACCAATGCCGACATTGACAACGGGCTTACCATCAAGCTCTCACCGTCTGTACGGTCGCAAAGATGCTGCCACAACTCCTCTGTAATAAATGGCATGAACGGATGGAGCAGATGCAACAAGTTATCAAAGAAACCGATAGTTGCTTCATACACTTTCCGGTTGATGGGCTGGCCGTATGCCGGTTTAATCATTTCCAGATACCAGGAAGAGAATTCGTCCCAGAACAGTTTATAAACAGCCATCAGCGCTTCGCTCAGACGATACTTGTTGAACAAGTCGGCTACCTCAGCAGCTACAGCATTCTGTTTAGACTCAAACCAACGCATAGCCAGTTCGGCTGCTTCGGGTACGGGAACTTCTGAACTTACTTCCCAGCCTTTAATCAAGCGGAAAGCGTTCCATATCTTATTGTTGAAGTTACGTCCTTGTTCGCAAAGTGCATCGTCGAAGAGGATGTCGTTTCCGGCAGGAGCCGAAAGCATCATACCCATACGTACACCGTCGGCGCCGTATTTCTCTATCAAGTCCAATGGATCGGGAGAGTTACCCAACGACTTGGACATCTTACGTCCCAGCTTGTCACGGACAATACCCGTGAAATAAACGTTCTTGAACGGCATCTTGCCTTCGTACTCATAGCCTGCCATAATCATACGGGCTACCCAGAAGAAGATAATGTCCGGACCGGTCACCAAGTCGCTGGTAGGATAATAGTAGCTGATTTCCTCATTGCCCGGATTATTGATACCGTCAAACAAAGAGATAGGCCACAGCCAGGAAGAGAACCAAGTATCCAAGCAGTCTTCGTCTTGACGAAGGTCTTCCTGTTTAAGACCGGCATTACCCGTTTTCTCTTTTGCCAAAGCCAAGGCTTCTTCGGGAGTGGCAGCCACTACATAGCCACCTTCCGGCAAGAAATAGGCAGGAATACGGTGTCCCCACCACAACTGGCGGCTGATACACCAGTCCTTGATATTTTCCAGCCAGTTCTTGTACGTATTCTTATATTTGGCAGGATAGAACTTCAACTCATCATTCATCACCGGCGGCAAAGCCATGTCGGCAAAGTGCTGCATCTTCAGGAACCACTGCATGGAAAGTTTCGGTTCGATGGGCACATTGGTACGTTCGGAGAAACCTACCTTGTTGGTATAGGCTTCCACTTTCTCCAACAGTCCTGCAGTGGCAAGGTCTTTCTCAATCTGCTCGCGTACATCGAAACGATCCATACCGATATACAGTCCGGCCGCTTCACTGAGCGTACCGTTATCATTGAAGATGTCGATGCTCGGCAGGTTGTACTTCTCGCCCAGCATATAGTCGTTCACATCGTGGGCAGGGGTTACCTTCAGGCAACCTGTACCGAATTCGATGTCTACATAATCGTCCTCGATGACCGGGATAACGCGTCCTACCAACGGCACAATCACCTTCTTACCCTTCAACCAGGTATTCTTGGGGTCATTCGGATTGATGCACATGGCTGTATCTCCCATGATGGTTTCAGGACGGGTGGTAGCAACCACTGCATAACGTCCTTCGGGGTCACCTTCTACCATATACTTCAGATAGTACAGCTTGCTGTGCTCTTCCTTATAGATTACTTCCTCATCACTAAGAGCGGTCAGTGCCTTCGGGTCCCAGTTCACCATACGGACACCGCGGTAAATCAGACCTTTGTTATACAAGTCGACAAAGACCTTGAGCACGCTTTCACTGCGTTTCTCGTCCATAGTGAAAGCCGTACGGTCCCAATCGCAGGAAGCGCCCAGCTTGCGGAGCTGCTTCAAGATGATGCCGCCGTGTTCATCGGTCCATTCCCAGGCGTGCTTCAAGAACTCGTCGCGGGTAAGGTCCGTCTTCTTGATGCCTTGTGCGGCAAGCTTGTTCACCACCTTGGCCTCGGTAGCAATGGAAGCATGGTCGGTTCCCGGCACCCAGCAGGCATTCTTGCCTTCCATGCGGGCACGGCGTACCAGAATATCTTGTATGGTATTATTAAGCATGTGTCCCATGTGCAACACACCGGTGACGTTTGGAGGCGGAATGACGACGGTGTAAGGCTCACGACCATCGGGTTTCGAACTGAATAATTTGTGGTCCAACCAATACTGGTACCACTTTCCCTCCACGTCAGCGGGATTGTACTTACTTGCTAATTCCATGTTTTTAAATCTCTATAATTAATTTATTGCGAATAACGGGCGCAAAATTAATGAATTAAAATTTAAATATATATTTTTGTCCCTACAAAACAGTATATAAAATGAGGGGGAAGCTAAAAATCCGATATATCATATTAATTGTATTACTGTCTGTCGTATGGGCAACGCAGCTCATTCCAAGCTTGGGAGAAGCGTATGCACAGTCCGTATATCCGGTAATTTCCCATATTCTGTCCTCCTTTTCAAAACTCATACCTTTTGCCGTAGGAGACTTGTTCATTTTCCTCAGCATCATCGGGCTCCTCTTCAATCCCATCAGGGCACGCTATATCCAGAAGAAGAAGTGGAAACAGATTCTGCTGAACGAAATGGAATACTTGCTGTGGATATATGTATGGTTCTATCTGGCATGGGGACTGAACTACTCACAAAAGGACTTTTATGGCAGGACAAACATTCCTTATACTGCCTATACTCCCGAAATCTTTCAGTCATTTGTAGACAACTATATCGACAAGCTGAATGCTTCCTATACAGATGTCACCTTCATTGACGAACCATTGGTCTGCCGGGAAAGCGTACACGGATACAACCAAATCAGCGATACGCTGGGGATACACCGCCCTCCCCACTCCTCTCCGCGCGTGAAGACCATGCTTTTCACCCCGTTCATTTCCATGGTAGGCGTTACGGGAAGCATGGGACCTTTCTTCTGCGAATTCACGCTGAACGGCGATTTGCTTCCACCACAATATCCTGCTACTTATGCCCACGAGCTGGCACACCTTTTAGGCATCACCAGCGAGGCAGAAGCCAACTTCTACGCTTACCAGGTCTGCACCCGTTCGCAGGTGAAAGAGATTCGTTTCAGTGGGTATTTCTCCGTACTCCCACATGTGCTGGGCAATGCTCGCCGACTGATGAGCGAAGAAGAATACGCAGAGCTTTTCAGCCGGATACGTCCTGAAATCATAGAACTGGCCCAAAAGAACCAGCAATACTGGATGGAGAAATACAGTCCGCTCATCGGAGACATCCAGAACTTTATCTACGACTTGTACCTTAAAGGAAACAAGATTCAAAGCGGACGCAAGAACTATTCGGAAGTAATAGGATTGCTTATCTCTTACGAAGAATGGAAGAACCACGGGAAAGTGATTCCGGAAGAATAAACAATATAAATGGTACATTAAACAATATAATCATGCATACAAGAAAAGAACAAATGGAAGCCTTCGGCCGCTTCCTCGACATACTCGACGAGCTGCGCGAGAAATGTCCCTGGGACCGCAAGCAGACCAACGAAAGCCTGCGCCCCAATACCATCGAAGAGACTTATGAACTTTGCGACGCCCTGATACGCGATGACAAGAATGACATCTGCAAAGAGCTGGGCGACGTACTGCTGCACGTAGCATTTTATGCCAAGATAGGCAGTGAATCCGATGATTTCGACATGAAGGATGTTTGCGACTGTCTTTGCGAAAAGCTTATCTTCCGCCATCCGCACGTATTCGGTGATGTAAAAGCCGAAACTGCCGGACAAGTTTCCGAGAACTGGGAACAGTTGAAACTAAAGGAGAAAGACGGAAACAAAACTGTGTTGAGCGGTGTACCTGCATCCTTACCTTCGCTCATCAAGGCTTATCGCATTCAGGACAAAGCTCGCAATGTAGGCTTCGACTGGGAGGAGCGCGAACAAGTTTGGGACAAAGTGAAAGAAGAGATTCAAGAATTCCAGGCAGAAGTCGCCCACATGGATAAAGAAAAGGCTGAAGCTGAATTCGGCGATGTCATGTTCAGCCTCATCAACGCTGCCCGCCTCTACAAAATCAATCCGGACAATGCGCTGGAACGGACCAACCAGAAGTTCATCAACCGCTTCAACTATGTAGAAGCGCACAGCATCAAGGAGGGCAAAAACCTCCATGACATGACACTGGAAGAAATGGATAAGCTATGGAATAAAGCGAAAGCATTGGAAAAAGAAAGCAAACAAGATGATTCTTCTAAAGGTCAGGTTTAGCGGGCTAAAGCAAAGGTTTAGGGAACTAAAGTAGAGGTTTAGCAAGGCCAAAACGAGGTATCTATCATTTAAAAAGAAGGTTGCTCACATCATTGTGGCAACCTTTCTTAATTTGTATTCATTCACTATTCATCTTTTCCCTTGTGTTTTCCGTGGAGAAGCATCCCCCTTTTTATGCATGCCTTTCAGCAGATCACGATGGAAACGCATTTCAGCTCTTTGCACCAGATAAATCTTTTTACAAGACAATATCTTCTTGAATTTATCAAAGTAGGTCTTGTCCAACCGGTCAGAAGCAATACGGGCATCATATACGCCTTCCATAATTTCCTCATACTGGGCTTCGGTTGTTTTTTCGTCTTTCCCTTGCCGGAGCAGTTTCCAAGCCTCGTCATTGAGCTGTTTCTTCCGGTCTTGCAATTCAAAATACAATGGGAAGAACTTGTCCGCTTCCTCACTTGTCAGTCCAGCTTTCTCGGTGATAAACGCTTTTTGTCTGGCACGGAACTCTTCGGGTGACAGATGTTGGTCACATCCATCACTAGCCCAAAGCAGGGGCATCATGCCACATATCATAACCAATAAAACAATCAGTCTTTTCATTTTTCAATAGTTGAGTGTTGTTACCTTATTCTACATCAGAGTCTGCCAAATAAACATACAATGAATAATCATCCAGCATGGAATTCTCTACGGCCATATTAATATATTCCATTTCTGTTTCCGTATCATCAGCAGCTATACGCTCTACAGAGGGAGTATGCTCCGAAGAAGCCACGCGGATAATCAATGCAGCACCTATAAACATGGCGGTCATATACAACCAAGGCCTTACCTTCTGCCATATTGTAGGCTCTGTCTGCACAGCAGTGAGTTTTTCTTTTTCGGGAAGCCGGTTCATTACCTCTGAAGTAAGATTCTCAAAGTAGCCGTCAGGAACGCGGAAAGGATTTTCCGTCCCTATCTTTTTCAGTATTTTATCTTCTTCTTTCATAAGCTTTCTCCTTTCTGTTTAATTAGACATTGTTTTGTGGCAAAGGTTTAATACTCCTCACCCAAAAACTTTTCTATTTTCTTCACGGCATGGTGATAGGAAGCCTTCAAGGCACCTACGGAAGTACCAAATATATCGGACATCTCTTCGTATTTCATTTCCTGGTAATACTTCAGGTTAAACACCATACGTTGTTTTTCCGGCAAGGCAAGCAAGGCTTTTTGCAAAGCCATCTCTGCTTTATCACCGGAGAAGTAAGGATCACTTTCAAGCTTTTGAAGTGCATCTGCCTCGGGGTCATCCAAAGAGACTGTGGAAGCAGCCCGTTGTTTGTTCAGAAAAGTGAGGCATTCATTCAAGGCTATGCGATAGAGCCAGGTAGAGAGTTTAGCCTCTGCCCTGAAATAATCTATATTAATCCATGCTTTAATGAAAGTATTCTGAAGTAAATCATTGGCATCTTCATGAGAGAGGACTATACGACGAATCTGCCAATACAGCTGCTCGCTATATTGGGCAACAATCATCTCAAATCCCCGCTTTTGTGTGCTTTCGTCTTGTAGAAGAGCCAACACTTCGCGTTCATTATAGGAAGGGGTCATATGTTTTTCTATTCGCATTTATTTTTTAGACTGCCAAAGATACAAAAAGTTTAATTCATACCGATACACAAAGTGTCTCTTTAGCAAGCTGTGTGTCCGGAAAGATGGCAACAGCTTCTTTCAACAGAACGTTTTCATTCTCATAACGGGCAGAAAAATGTCCTATCATCAATTTTTTTGCTCCTGCCTCCCTGGCTATCCATGCAGCCTGCGTGGCTGTGGTATGGAATGTCTCCTTGGCACGCGGCGCATCTTCATCAGCAAAAGTAGCCTCGTGAAATAACAAGTCAACTCCTTTTATCTGCTCTACAATAGAAGGCAAATAAATTGTATCCGAACAATATGCATAACTGCGAGGAGATTCAGAAGGACGCGTCAAACGGGCATTTGCTATAATTTCTCCCTCCGGAGTTACATAATCGGCTCCATTCTTAATGCGATTCAACTCATATACCGGCACCTGATAAAAGTCTATCATTTCACGGATGATATGGTTAGGACGCTGCTTCTCTGCAAACAAAAAGCCACAGCATGGCATACGATGGCGTAAGGGAATGGTAGTAACCGTCAACGAACGGTCTTCATAAATCTGTATCGGTTCTTTAGCATCAAACTCATGGAAAAGAACTTGGTACGTCATCTGTTTATTAAAAAATTCCAACATAGGCACCAGCAAGTCTCTCAGTCCTTTGGGAGAATGGATATGCAGCTCGGCTGTACGTCCTAAAAGATTAAGTGTGGAAACCAACCCCAATAAGCCAAAACAATGGTCTCCATGTAAATGGGAGATAAAGATATGATTCAAACGTGAAAACTTCAGATGCGATTTACGGAACTGCAACTGCGCTCCTTCCCCACAATCAATCATAAACAGCTTGTCGCGCACATTCACGATTTGAGACGTAGGGAAATGACGCGTTGTGGGTAAAGCGGAACCGCAACCAAGAACATGTAACTCAAATTTTTCCATAATGTGACAAATATAGCGATTTATCCGCACAAACACGAAAAAGAGGATTGCAAAACCAACAGTTTTCTCAATCCTCTCCTCCATATTTACGTATAAAAAGCTCAGCGCATTTCTTACAGTGCGTATTATATGCAAAAAAATATCCTCTATTTCAAGAGCATTGTTATCTCAGCAACACTGAACATAAACTCCGTACTATCACCGGAAACATCCCCCACATAGCGATAAACCAGACCTTTGTTATTCTTCACACATGCCTCCAAGAATACTTTCAATGCCGGCTCTGACACATTCAAGGACTCCTTGACATTTTGTTTCATCTGCTCCTCATTTCCTTTCAAGGAAGCTATATCCATAGAGTTCTCATCTATAGTATAAGTATAGACCACGTTCTCCACCTCTATCACCAGTTTCTCAAGCACGGTGACTTCGTCCACTCTCATAGGACAAGAGATATTGGTGGCTTTCACAAGTTCCTCCAGTTTCTTCTGTTCGCTTTCTTCCTTCGAAACCTTCTGATTCAGGATATTTTCCAAGTCCTTTGTATCCAACAGACACTCTGCCTCTTTCCCAGTAGTATTCCCTTTATAAACGAATTTCATCCCGGATTTAGTATCAACCACCATTTCCAACAGTTTCCTGATATTGTCTTTAGGATTACTGAACATGGCGATTGTAGTTGACTTCATGACATCCGGATGCTTTTCCCAAGCCTCAAAATCCGCATAATCTTCGTTCATCAACATAGAATATACCACATTAGTTCCGTCAAAAACAATGCTTGACACCTCGCCAGCCGTCCCCATACTCATCGGACACTGCTTGTTGGCAATTTCTATGGCCATTTTCAATTTAGACTTCTGACTGCATGCAGTCAGTAACATCAATGACAGGCAAGCGAACAATACCGTCTTCCCCGCACTTTTGAACATATTTTCCATCATAAATAAAGATTTATAAAAAGAAAGGGCACTTGTAATATAAGTGCCCTACTCTTAATTTATAGTTTAATAATAGTTACTTCTTTCCAGCTTCCATCTGCTCTTTCAAAGCAGCCAAAGCGTCAATGTCACCCAGAGTAGTAGATGCAGCCTGATTTTGGATGGCAGGAGCAACGTCTTCTCTCTTATTGGCTGACTTCTTGGCAGCAGCCTTCTTTTCAGCTCTTTCTTCTGCCTTTGCAGCATCTTCGAAGATACGGCTGTGAGAAAGGATGATACGCTTAGCGTCCTTATTGAACTCGATTACCTTGAACTCAAGTTTCTCGTCCAACTGAGCCTGTGAGCCGTCTTCCTTAACGAGGTGTTTCGGAGTAGCGAAACCTTCTACACCATAAGGCAGAGCTACAACAGCACCCTTATCCAACATTTCGATGATAGTACCTTCGTGTACAGAACCTACTGTAAATACTGTTTCAAATACATCCCAGGGATTTTCTTCGAGCTGCTTGTGACCGAGGCTCAAGCGGCGGTTTTCCTTGTCGATTTCCAATACCTGCACGTCAATATCAGCACCAATCTGAGTGAATTCAGACGGATGTTTAACCTTCTTCGTCCAAGACAAATCAGAAATGTGAATCAAGCCATCAACGCCTTCTTCGATTTCAACAAATACACCGAAGTTAGTGAAGTTGCGAACTTTTGCAGTGTGCTTGCTGCCGATAGGATACTTCTCTTCGATAGTTTCCCAAGGATCAGACTTCAGCTGCTTGATACCCAAAGACATCTTACGTTCTTCGCGGTCCAGAGTCAGGACTACTGCTTCCACTTCATCACCTACCTTCATGAAGTCTTGTGCAGAACGCAAGTGCTGTGACCAAGACATTTCAGATACGTGAATCAGACCTTCAACACCGGCAGCAATTTCGATGAATGCACCATAGTCAGCCATAACAACTACTTTACCATTTACATGATCACCCACCTTCAGATTACCATCCAAGGCATCCCAAGGATGCGGAGTGAGTTGTTTCAAGCCAAGAGCAATGCGCTTCTTCTCATCATCGAAGTCAAGGATAACGACGTTGAGTTTCTGGTCGAGTTCAACCACTTCTTTCGGATCGCTGACACGGCCCCAAGAAAGATCTGTGATGTGAATCAAACCGTCTACGCCACCCAGGTCAATAAATACACCATAGGAAGTGATATTTTTAACGGTACCTTCGAGGACTTGTCCCTTTTCGAGTTTACCGATGATTTCCTTCTTCTGTTGTTCCAGCTCAGCTTCGATAAGAGCCTTGTGAGAAACAACCACGTTCTTGAATTCCTGATTGATTTTAACAACCTTGAATTCCATAGTTTTGCCAACGAATACATCGTAATCGCGGATAGGCTTCACGTCGATTTGAGAACCCGGCAAGAAAGCTTCGATGCCGAATACGTCCACAATCATACCACCCTTTGTGCGACATTTGATGTAACCCTTGATAATTTCTTCGTTTTCCAAAGCAGCGTTTACGCGATCCCAAGAACGGGTAGCACGAGCTTTACGGTGAGACAGTACGAGCTGTCCTTTTTTGTCTTCCTGATTTTCGATGTATACTTCAACAGTATCACCAATCTTAAGCTCAGGGTTGTAACGGAATTCACTCATCGGAATGATACCGTCTGATTTGTAACCGATATTCACAACTACTTCACGCTTGTTCATTGCAATTACGGTTCCGTCAACTACCTCGCGGTCGTTAACCTTATTCAACGTATTGTCATACGCCTTTTCCAGTTCTTCGTGGCTTGCACTGGCTACTGATTCGCCGTTCTCATAAGCATCCCAATTGAAGTCTTCAATAGGAGCTACATTCTTTAAATTTTCCATTAATAAATAAATTGTTTAACTCGTTAATTAAGTGAGACTTTATGTTGACTCATTGTAAATCGGCCGCAAAGATAGAAGTATTTTCTTGAACTACAAAACAAAAAGCACTCAAAACAGCAGTGGAATAATCAATTAAAGAACAAAAAAATAGTACCTTTGCATCGTTTCATTTATACATAATTTCAATAATTTGTCATGAAAAAAATAATCGCATGCATTTCCATCATTTGCTATACATTATTATGTTATAGCCAAAATCAGGCAACGGACAACAACTACCGTACACAAAAGAACATTTCCTATCTTCATCCCGGCGAAAAGGACAGTTATAAGCTGGAGCGTTGCAAACTCGACCTCTATTATCCTACTGATAAAAAAGGATTTGCCACCCTTGTCTGGTTCCACGGTGGAGGACTGGAAGCCGGAGAAAAACATTTTCCGAAGGAATTCCTGGGGCAAGGCTACGCCGTGATAGCCGTAAACTACCGACTCAGTCCACGTGCGCAAAATCCTGCCTACACGGAAGATGCCGCAGAGGCCGTTGCTTGGACTTTCGAGAATATAGAAGAATTCGGAGGAGATAAAGACAAAATATACATAGCCGGTCATTCAGCCGGTGGTTATCTCTGTCTGACACTCAATCTGGACAAGAGTTACCTGGCAAAGTGGAATATTGACGCCAACAGCCTGGCAGGTGCTTTCCCCATCAGCGGACAGACCACTACCCATTATACCATCCGCAAAGAACGCGGGCTGCCTTCCGACACTCCGATTATAGACAAATATGCTCCTTCCAATAACGTAAGAAAAGACGCTTCACCCATGATACTTATCACTGGCGACAAAGAGTTGGAGATGCTGGCACGCTATGAAGAAAATGCCCATTTGCATGCTCTTCTCAAAGCATTGGGACAAAAATCCACCCTCTATCAGATGGAGGGATTTGACCATGGTACGGTGGTCACTCCAGCCTGCACTTTGATAAACAGCTATATGAAGAAGGCAGGCAAGAAGTAACCACTATCCTTGCCTTTCTTTTACGTATGCCAATGCCGCTCCTATCGCTGTTCTATATTCAGCATAGGGCGGTATATGGAAATGTACATGATAGATATCATCCATTTTAGAAAATACCTCCCGGCACTGGGGCAGTTGGGTAAGATTTCCTATCAGAACAAAATCCTTAATAGGACTGTTCAAAGCTGACAGTACAGCAGCTCCTCCAATGGTTTGAAGTACAGTACAGATGATGCCGCAAGCAATATCTTCTTGGGAAGCATTACTATCCGCCTTTCCGAAAAGGGAGGCGGTGGCGCTTACGGGTAAGTCAGGCAAAGCAACATTACAAATGTCACCTATTTGCAAGTTGATACGGGTCACATCCCCTTTCTCTGCCAACTCGGACACCTGATGGATGTCATGGGTTTTCAGTAGCAGCCTCGACAACCCCTGCAAGGTACCTCCACCAATTCCCAAACCACCAATATGCTGTATCTTATCTCTGTCTATTTTCACAAAAGAAGTACCGGTACCCATACTGACCACAATCAGTTGGTCTATCTCCGTCGCATGCCTAGCTCCCAAGCCATTGGCAATAAACTCATCCGTTTTGCGGGTAGGCAATCCGTATAAAGGACTGTCGACAAATGCGCTTCCTACTCCTGTCAGCATCACTTGCTCCACATCAGACAACTGTATGCCATTGTCATAAATATACTTGCCGAATGCTCCAAACAAGGAAGTCACCGGATCGGTTGCCGTAATAAACATTGGAGACTGTATCTGCCCCTCATTGATTCCAACGATTTTCGTGGTACTTCCACCCACATCTATTCCTATCACTATACCCATAGTTACAAGTAATTTGCAGCAAAGGTACGAAAGAAACGATAATTGACAATTGATTAATGTGATAATGTGCCAATATACTAATTGTCAAATTACCACATTGCTATTTGTTAAACAGTTCGAAGGTGAATTTGCAACCTATTTCCTGATACTTCCAGTTGGCAAAGCTGGCAAATAAGCCAAAGTCAAAGACATGGGTACCAATACCATAACCCACTTCCAGATAAGGCTTCAAGTGAGGTACTACCAGTACATTCAGATACAGACGTTCATTCAATACATACTGGGTATATTTCACCAGATGGCGGAGCAGAAGGAAAGGCGCTTCATAGGTAAGATGTCCGCGGATATATCTGCGGGAAGAGTTGTACCATCGTCCGTCAAGCAACTGGAACACCCCGCCAATATCATCATTCCAGCCCATAGGAAGATTGGAACGCCGCAAATTGGCAAAGTCCACAAAGTATAGCTCTTTCTGATTGGTGAACTCTCCCCAGCCAAAGCGCCAATAAATATCGCGCATCAGTCCCAAAGAAATCTGATGCTGCAAATCAATCTCCACACGTTCGTATGAACCACTACTCTGCAACACCCCGCTGATTCCCCTCTCCCAATCCACCGAAATGGAAGGATACTTGGAATGAAGATTTACCTTGCGGTCACCGTTCATATAATAATATTGTCCTGGAGTCCAGGACAGACGAACACGGGGGGCAAAACTATTATAAGTATGGCGAAACTTATTCAGGATATTCGGGTCGAAATTCGGAAAGAATGACGAGCCGCCGGAACCTACGTTTGTCGCTGATTTTACTGATGGCATACTCGGATAGTTAAGCTCAAATCTGGAACGGTTCACTTCCGTACGTCTATGCATGGATATGCCGACTTCCAGCGACAAGCCGTTCACTAGCTCCCAGCTATGGCGCAGATTCAGATACAAGTCCTTGAAATAGTCCAAATGTATCTGGTTGAAATCAAAAATACTGTCAGGAATAGCTTTCAGGTCATCCAGCACATCACTACTATAAATCCGGTTTCCATTACCAAATTCCAGATGAAACGCCGCACGCTTACGAGGCCAATAATCGAAGTCAGACCTCACCCTCCAGTAAAATTCCTTCTCTCTAAAGTTATAACCTATCCGGGGAACAACGCGTAGCAGGCGGTCGCCCTTGAAAATACGGTTGTACTTGAATTCTTGCCGATACGAAATTCCATGTGTACCGCTATAGCTCAAAAGAAACGGATTAATTAACGGTGAACAACGCACGCTCCCCAATTTATCCAAGTCTACCGTATAACGACTAATCAGAGCATCGCCAATCTGTCCCCAGAATTCCAGATTCTTATTGACCGATTTCTTTTTCCGGACGAGTGTATCCCGACGTAAGAAAAAATCCTGATACAGAGTCTCCTCATGCGGGGTTAACGGAACGGGACGTAAAGTTTTAAAGTAGGCGGTATCACGCCGAAAAGCGTTTGTATCTGTACGCAACGTGTACGAATCGGACAAATCATACTTGCTCTTCCATGCCGACTTTCTTATGTCACTGCCGGGAGCCTTCTGAATGATATTCTTATAATCGAGTACAGCTTCATAAGTACCATCTACCACATTTCCCAAAAAACGGAATGTCGCCTCCACGTCATACTGCAATGGCAGGAACTCGTCCGAGTCTCCCACATTTCCCATTTTCACCAGGTTGTTGAACCTTACCATCTCATTGCGTCCGGAAAAGCGCATCTCACGCACACTCCACACGTTGTCACTCACTATCAGATAACCGCCCACCAACTGAAAGCTCTTACTTTTGGGCATAAAGCGGATTTTATACTGAAGGGCATGCCTCTCGCCCATCACCGTATCAATCCGGTAGATATAATATTTCCTGGCATTGGGAGCTAAGGGAGAAATCAGTTTATCATATAATAAAGTAGAAGAATAGATGTTGACATGGAAATATTCAGGCAATCGTCCGTCCAGTTCCCAAAACTCGGAAGCTGTGCCGACACTTGCCTTTACCTTTTGGTCATAGATGTCAGGAGCTGTAAAATGTAAATCGCTATAAGTTTCCATCATATATTCCCGCACCCCTTTCTTGGGCCGGAACATGGAAGGGATATAGCGAAGAATATGATTCTTCTTACGAATGTTCACCCAGCCTTTTATGTAAAGTTCAGCTTTATAACTCTCAATAATACGTTCATAAAAAGGAGCAAAGAAGATGACTTTCTCCATGATGGAGTCTGCCGAACTCACATGTTTGTCAACCGGATAAGATATACGCTCCGCCCCTGCCTTCTGTATGAAAGAAAACAAGAAGCAAATCCCAACCCATATAAACAATAAACGTTTCAACCGCAATCTCTCTTTTTTGAACCGGAACAAATATACGGAAGAATTTGTGTAATGCAAAAACATGTTTCATAAAGAAGAAAAATGGCGTACAACTCTTTCATCCAGAGAAATTAGAGAGTTCCACTTCAATTCCCTTCGTTAGGAGTTAAAGAAATCAGAGCAGGTGCGAAGAATCATAAAATCGGCACCATGTATACCGAGTCGTAGGTATTACTAATCGTAATACACGAAGGTTACTGATTGAAACATGAGACGAACACAATCTTCGGGCTATTCTTTTCACACAAGCTGGTTTTCTTTTTTTAAAGGGGTACATTCTCAAAAAACACTAATATTTTCAACAACACCCCCCAAAAAAGAGGGGGTGTTTCAAAAAAACATGTATTTTTGCGCCAAACAACCAATAAAAGGAAAGACTTATATGTCAAAAATGCGATTTTTTGCTCTTCAAGAACTTGCCAATCGGCAACCTCTTGAAGTAACTACCCCTTCAAACAAACTGTCCGACTACTACGGCAGCCATGTCTTCGATCGTAAAAAAATGCAGGAATACCTGCCCCGTGAAGCCTACAAAGCCGTGACCGACGCCATCGAAAAAGGTACCCCCATCAACCGCGAAATGGCAGACCTGATTGCCAACGGCATGAAAAGTTGGGCAAAGTCCCTCAACGTCACCCACTACACGCACTGGTTCCAACCTCTGACAGACGGAACAGCCGAAAAGCATGACGGCTTCATCGAATTCGGCGAAGGAACAGAAGTAATTGAACGTTTTTCCGGCAAACTGCTCATCCAGCAGGAACCGGATGCCTCCTCTTTCCCCAACGGAGGTATCAGAAACACATTCGAGGCACGTGGATATACGGCTTGGGACGTTTCTTCACCCGCTTTTGTGGTAGATACCACGCTCTGTATCCCCACCATCTTCATCTCTTATACCGGCGAAGCACTCGACTATAAGACTCCATTGCTCAAAGCCTTGGCAGCCGTAGACAAGGCAGCGACAGACGTATGCCAACTGTTCGACAAGAATATCACACGTGTCTTCACCAATTTAGGTTGGGAACAAGAGTATTTCCTCGTCGACTCGGCACTGTACAATGCCCGCCCAGACCTTTGCTTAACCGGACGCACCCTGATGGGACACTCTTCGGCTAAAGACCAACAACTGGAGGACCACTATTTTGGCTCCATCCCGCCACGCGTCACAGCCTTCATGAAAGAACTGGAAATAGAATGTCACAAACTGGGTATCCCGGTCAAGACACGTCATAACGAAGTAGCTCCCAACCAATTTGAACTGGCGCCTATCTTTGAGAATGCCAACCTTGCCAACGACCACAACCAGCTTGTGATGGATTTGATGAAACGCATTGCCCGCAAGCATCACTTTGCCGTACTGCTTCACGAGAAACCCTACAACGGCGTGAACGGCTCGGGCAAGCACAACAACTGGTCGCTTTGCACCGATACGGGTATCAACCTATTTGCACCAGGCAAGAATCCGAAAGGTAACATGCTGTTCCTCACCTTTCTGGTAAACGTACTGATGATGGTATACAAAAACCAAAACCTGCTACGTGCCTCCATCATGAGTGCCGGAAACAGCCATCGTCTGGGAGCCAACGAAGCACCGCCCGCCATTCTGTCCATCTTCCTAGGCAAACAGCTTTCTTCCATCCTCGACGAAATAGCCCGCCAGATAAGTAATAGCAAGATGACATCGGAAGAGAAAACGACATTGAAATTGGGCATCGGACGTATTCCTGAAATATTACTGGATACCACCGACCGTAACCGTACCTCCCCATTCGCCTTTACCGGCAACCGCTTTGAATTCCGTGCCGCAGGTTCATCCGCCAACTGTGCCGCTGCCATGATTGCCATCAATGCAGCTATGGCAAACCAGTTGAACGAATTCAAAGTCTCCGTCGATAAGCTGATGGAAGAGGGAGTCGGCAAGGATGAAGCCATCTTCCGCATTATGAAAGAGACCATCATCGCCTCCGAGCCTATCCGCTTTGAAGGTGACGGCTACTCCGAACAATGGAAGCAGGAAGCCGCCCGCCGTGGGCTGACCAATATCTGCCACGTTCCTGAAGCCCTGATGCACTACATGGACAACCAATCACGCTCCGTCCTCATCGGTGAACGTATCTTCAACGAAACGGAGCTTGCCTGCCGTCTGGAAGTGGAATTGGAGAAATACACCATGAAAGTACAGATAGAAAGCCGCGTACTAGGCGATCTTGCCATCAACCACATTGTGCCGACTGCCGTTATCTACCAAAACCGCCTGTTGGAAAATCTCCGTGGCCTGCGCGAGGCCTTCTCTCCCGAAGAATACGAAGTCCTCAGCGCCGACCGGAAAGAACTTGTACGCGAAATATCCAAGCGCGTAACCGCCATCAAGGTGCAAGTACGCGAAATGACCGAAGCCCGCAAAGTAGCCAACCACATGGATAATTACAAAGACAAGGCTTTCGCTTACGAAGAAACCGTACGCCCTTATCTAGAAAGCATCCGTGACCACATCGACCACCTAGAGATGGAAATTGATGATGAAATCTGGCCACTTCCGAAGTATAGGGAGCTGTTGTTCACGAAGTAAAAGGGGATTTACAATTTGACGATTTACGATTGAAGTTACTTCCGTAAACATAAACTTACTTGTTAATGAGCAGTTGTTTAACAATACAAACTTCAATCGTAAATCCCCCAAATTCTCCTTTATCTCCCTCCCTACGACATCTTTTTGTCATATTTGTGCAATATTTAATTTTTTCTTTTTACATTTGTGCTGTATAACACAGTTTTGCAGCAGTTATGGTAAAAGTAAACTTATCTGATATTAATGTTCCGGAGTTGATTGCAGATATATGGTCTCCCCTGAATGACGAACAACGGGAGTTCCTCGCCAACCACTTCACACTCCAGAACTACAAAAAGAACGAAGTCATCCATTGCGAAGGCGAGACCCCTACGTACTTGATGTGTCTGCTGAGTGGAAAGGTAAAAATCTATAAAGACGGAGTCGGCGGAAGAAGCCAGATTATCCGTATGATTAAACCTGTCGAATATTTCGGTTATCGCCCATATTTTGCAAAAACAGACTATGTCACGGCAGCATCCGCATTCGAGCCGTCTCTTGTTTGCCAGATACCTATGACTGCTTTAATGACTCTGCTCACACAAAACAATGATCTTGCCATGTTCTTCATCAAACAATTGTCCGTTGATTTGGGCATTGCCGATGAACGTACCGTGAACCTGACTCAGAAACACATCCGCGGAAGGTTGGCAGAATCCTTGCTGTTTCTCAAAGAAAGTTATGGTCTGGAAGAAGACGGTTCCACCTTGAGTATCTATCTCTCACGTGAAGACTTGGCAAATTTGTCAAACATGACCACTTCCAACGCTATACGTACTTTGTCACAGTTTGCCACAGAACGATTAATCACCATCGACGGACGTAAAATCAAAATCATAGACGAAGAGAAGCTGAAGAAAATCAGCAAAATCGGATAACAATTGATACCCCCACACGTTAATTGTATCTTCATCCTCCCCCTTTATTACCTTAACACGTATCAGAATATTTCCGGCATATCCTTACGCATCGGCAGTCCAGAAAATACCAGTTCTATCCATCACCACCACAAAAGGTATGTCCAAAGAAGAATACAAACTCTCTGTCACTGCCAGTGGTATTGGTTACTTCACAACCCAACGGCATCCAGACCATTTGTCAGTTTTTACCACCTGCCATATTTGGTAAAAGATACACCGGATGAAATAATCCCATCGGATATGTACATAGATGAGACAGAAGTGTATTAGAAGATTTAAAATCAGGGATTAAGATTATCTGACCCCTATATAATAGCTACTCAAACCAGCTCTTAATCCCTAACAATCTCTAATCTTAAATCAGTCCTCTTGCTGAAAGATACCTTTCTGCCTCAATTGCCGCCTGACAACCTGTTCCGGCAGCTGTAATGGCCTGACGATAGTGAGAATCGGCCACATCTCCGGCAGCAAAAACTCCCGGCACTTTCGTACGCGGTGTTCCCGGCTCGGTAACTATGTAACCTACTTCGTCCGTATCTATATAAGGCTTGAAAATGTCCGAGTTGGGATTATGACCGATAGCCAGGAAAAAACCGTCGATAGCTACATCATAACGTTTCTCATCCGGCTCCCCCATACGCTGTACCAAGTGTACGCCTTCCACACCGTTCTCTCCAAACAGGCCTACAGCGTTATGTTCAAACAGTACTTCAATCTTGTCATGCTTCATCACACGCTCCTGCATAATCTTGGACGCGCGCAGATAAGGTTTGCGGACTATCAGATAAACCTTGGCAGCCAATCCAGCAAGGTAAACAGCTTCCTCGCAGGCAGTATCTCCACCACCTACAACAGCTACCGTTTTCTTGCGGTAGAAGAAACCGTCACAAGTGGCGCAAGCGCTGACACCCATTCCTGCATATTTCTTTTCGTCCTCCAACCCTAGATACTTAGCGGTGGCACCCGTAGCGATAATCAGTGTTTCGGTTTCAATTACTTTTTCATCATCAATCGTAATCTTGTAAGGTGCTTCAGTAAGGTCAGCGGCAGTAGCCACTCCATAGCGCAAATCTGCACCGAAACGTTCCGCCTGCTTCCGCAAGTCTTCCATCAGTTCAGGACCACCGATACCCTGGGGATAACCGGGAAAGTTCTCCACATCAGTGGTGGTTGTTAACTGGCCACCAGGCTGCAATCCTGCATAAAGCACTGGTGAAAGATTGGCACGACCTGCATAGATAGCGGCAGTATATCCGGCAGGCCCTGAACCGATAATCAGACATTTTACTTTTTCTGTTTCCATCATTATTTTATTTACTATTTGACTATTTACTATTTATCGCAGGTCAATTACCTCAGCAGCAGGGTATGCCTTTTTATCAAACACGAAAAGGGTATCCGGATAATCCTCCCCGGTCTGATAGGAATCGACAATAATAACCACTGTACCCCCCCCCCGTTGCACCATACTGACACGCTCGGGACGATACGTATCTTTCGTCACATACAGAATGATGCATTGCAAGTCCTGCTTCCGTCCCGTGGCTGTCAAGACAACTTTATAGAGCGAGCTGAACCGAGGATTGTCCACCTTCCCCAACTTCAAGTTGTAGCCTTGTTTATAAAGCGACAACAATGCATAAGGATTAACACTCTGCAACTCTTCAGCCGTAGGCTCAGAAACATTCACTTCATCGCTGGAACTAAGATAGCTCCATTGCGTATGTCCGTCAAACCACGTTGTCACTCCATCCGTTTCCAATAAAAATTTATCTCCTTTCAGACGAATAACACCGGTCGAAGAACCTTCGGGCGCTTGGGCTGTAAAAGTAATTTTGATTCCTCCTGCATTCTTGAACGCCTCAGCAGTACAGTCCAGTATATCTTTTGCATCCGGTTGCTGTGTCCAGGCAGGCAAGGCAAACGCAAGCATATATATACCCAACAGTAGCTTATAGATTTTCCACATATTCATATTTTAGATTATTCATTTTAGAATATAAAGGGAATCAGCTTTTAGTCCCCTTTTCAAAAAACGCCCTCCTATTGCAGATTGTTCAGTCGCATTTCCAAGTCGTTCTCATCTATACAGAACACCTCGCGTGGCTTGCTGCCTTGCGCCGGTCCCACAATTCCCGCTTTCTCCAACTGGTCCATGATACGTCCGGCACGGTTGTAACCGATAGCAAACTTACGCTGGATGAGCGATGTGGAGCCTTGCTGATGAATAATAATCAGACGAGCTGCGTCCTCGAACAAAGGATCAAGACGTCCCATATCCACATCCCCCAAATCACCTCCTGCATTTTCATCCACATATTCGGGCAGATAGAAAGCAGTGGGGTACCCCTGTTGACGGGCGATGAACTTCGTAATCTCCGCCACTTCGGGGGTATCGATAAAAGCACACTGCACACGCACCGGGTCAGCTCCTTGCAGGAATAACATATCACCGCGTCCTATCAGCTGGTTGGCTCCCGGACGGTCAAGGATGGTACGCGAATCGACCATTGCCGATACACGGAAAGCGACACGTGCCGGAAAGTTGGCTTTAATCGTACCCGTAATGATGTTCGTCGTCGGTCGCTGTGTAGCGATAATCATGTGTATACCTACGGCACGCGCCAACTGAGCAATACGGGCGATGGGCAGTTCCACATCTTTGCCGGCTGTCATAATCAAGTCACCGAACTCATCGATAACGACTACGATGTAAGGCATGAACTTATGTCCCTTTTCCGGATTCAGATGACGGCTAATGAACTTCTCGTTGTACTCCTTGACATTACGCACATGAGCAGCTTTCAGCAAATCATAGCGGGTATCCATCTCCACACAAATGGAGTTCAAGGTCTGCACTACCTTCGTGACGTCTGTTATGATAGCGTCTCCTCCATCGGGCAATTTGGCAAGAAAATGATGTTCAATCACGGAGTATATACTGAATTCCACCTTCTTGGGGTCTACCAGCACAAACTTCAGCTCTGCCGGATGTTTTTTATATAATAAAGAGGTGATGATTGCATTCAATCCCACCGACTTACCCTGTCCGGTGGCACCGGCAACAAGCATGTGCGGCATCTTGCACAAATCCACCATAAACACTTCGTTGGTAATGGTCTTACCTAGTGCGACAGGCAAGTCGTAAGTAGACTCCTGGAACTTCTTGCTACCGATAATGCTCTGACCAGATACAATCTTCGGATTGGAATTGGGCACTTCGATACCAATCGTACCTTTTCCCGGAATGGGAGCAATGATACGGATGCCGAGTGCCGAAAGGCTGAGGGCAATATCATCTTCCAGACCGCGTATCTTCGAAATGCGGACACCCTGCTCGGGAGTGATTTCATACAGTGTCACCGTAGGACCTACTGTAGCCTTGATGGTGCTGATTTCTATACCAAAACTGCGCAACGTATTGATGATCTTATCCTTATTCGCATTTTGCTCTGCCATGTCAATGGTCGGGCCATTGTCATCGTAATGCTTCATCAAGTCTATTGTGGGGTAATGGTAGTTTTCCAAATCCAGACGGGGATTGTATGGTTCCTTCTCCGCACCTACATACTCCTCCTCTTCGGCCTTTTCAACCTGGAATGCCGGCTCCTTCTCTACCGGCTGTTCTCGAAGAGGTGGCATCGGCTCCGATACAGGAGTTTCAAAAGTCATAGTGACATCTTCATCGGCAAATTTGGTTGACTTCGTTCTTTCACCATTCCCGCCTAAGTCAAGGGTAATTTCATTCAACGGTTCAATCTCTTCTTTCTCCGTGGCAGCATCCTCCTCCTTCTCAAATTCTTTTTCCGCCTCTACAACTTCCGAAGCCGGAGCACTCGTGTGTTCCTTTGCACCCCAAGAGGTCTTGAACTCTTCCGGCGTTTCACCCGGCGCGCTTTCAGCCTTTTCTTTCCGCTTCAAGAAGCTGAGGCTGAACAATCTGCGCAACCAGATTATAGTACGCGTACTCAAATAAATCAAGAAGCAGATGGCAGTCACTAACAGTAGCAGCCAGACTCCCGGTGCACCGACTTGAGACACAAGCCAATTGCTGACATTATATCCGTGCATACCGCCCAGATAGAGGAAAGAGTCCTTGTACAGGCCTACAAACACAAAACCGAAAAATACCGAGAACCACACCAGCATCAACGAACAGCCGACGAACCACTTCCACAAGCGCACCACACGCACCCGCATCAACTTCAGCCCCGCCACAGCCAAGAACACAAGAATCAAAAAAGACGATACACCAAAACAATCATTTATCAGATAGCTGGCCAACTGTGCACCGCGGCTACCGGCGTAGTTCTTCACCCCATTGTTTGTGGAAATCAGCTCCTGTGCACTGCCTCCGTCAATGATGCTCTGGTCTGCCGCCCCTGTGAAAAAGAACGACGTGAAAGCAAGCAACAAATAAACCGAAAAAATTACAAGTACCAAACCTATAACAAAATGAACGGTTTCACTTTTTAATAACGTTGACACTTTATCGAAAAATGAGAGTGACAGTTCCGTATCTTTAGTTGTTGAATTTTTCTTTGCCATATTTTTTAGATAACTATTGAGAATCGATTGCAAAAATAATAAAAACTATCCTTCTGCCGCGTTGTTTTCATGCTTTAATTTCTCTCATGCCGGTTATGGGCATTCCTAATCTGCAACTGTAGTTTTATCGTATGTTTTACTTACATACTTGCATAAAATAACATAGTACACTAATTTACAGCAGATTGCGCCACGAAAGCAGGCCTCATGCAAGCATGCAGGCAGATTTTGCTTACATGACGCAATCCGTGCATGCCCTATACACATCAATCTACTCTTTTCCCTTCAAAAAGTAAACCGGCTGTTTATGCAACCCTTTGTTCACCAACACATTCTACTCACAAAGACGACAAATCTGCCGCATCACAGTCGTGCGGGTCATGCCGCAAATCAATTCTGCATAGCACACGTCAGTTGGATAACTCTTGCTTTCGACCAAACATGTAATCGTATACTTCGACATTGTCACAGCCACTACAAGTTCATCATATAGATAAGAGACAAATCACAAGATATAGAAATTCTCATCTAGATGGTAAATATGTTGAAATTCCCGACCTTACTGCTATAGCCTGCCGACCTTGGCCCCGGCAGCCATCATATAAAGATACGCATTGACAATTCACCCAGCTTTGTACCAGCCGAAATCCAAAGCTCACACGCCTAAACTGACGGCACACTAATCAACAGGTACAACAATCCAGGCAACTTCTATATCGAAGCACCCCCACACGCCTATCTCAAACAGGTACAAGTCTACCCTACCCGACCAGACAACCATTGCCTGAATGACTTCTTGCAGAACGAAGCCTATATGCCCCTTGACTACATGAACAATCATCCCTCATTCACCATATCAAGACTGGGCAACGAGTTGGGTGACGACGTTGACCTGATGCGTAATTGGCTGTATGAATTCAGTTTGCCTATGTCGATACCCCAAAGGGAGGTACCTTGAATAACAGCTGCCGGAAGACAAGAGGAACAGAATATCATGTAGTGAAAAAAGAATAATCCTGCCAATTAATTTGCTTCGACTTTCGGTTTGCGCTATCTTTGCGTTTCAAATCAAGAAGATATGAAAAAAGAAAGCCAAGTGATATTCGATCGGAATGTTGTAGAGTTTGTGACCGTAGCCGCCGAGTTTTGCAAGTTTCTGGAACAAGCGGAAGGGGTAAAACGCTCTACATTCGTTGATACATCCTTAAAAATACTTCCGCTGCTCTACCTGAAGGCCTCCATGCTGCCCGAGTGCGAAACCATAGGAGATGAGGCACCGGAAACATTCGTCACTGAAGAGACCTATGAGGTACTCCGCATGAACCTCGCCAATATTCTGGCCGAGAAAGACGACTATCTGGACGTGTTCGTATCTGACATGAAGTATAGTGACCAGCCCATCACCAGGAATATTTCCGAAGATTTGGCCGATATATATCAGGACATCAAAGACTTCATCTTCGTATTCCAACTGGGTTTCAACGAGACGATGAACGATTCGCTTGCCATCTGCCAGGAAAACTTCCGCCTCCATTGGGGACAAAAACTTGTCAACACCCTGCGTGCCCTGCACGAGGTGAAGTATGCGCAAGATGAGGATGAAGAGGAAGAAACCGCCGACTTTGAATATTAAATTATGGTTATCAAAAGAACAATAGATAAAGAAACAGTGAAAGATTTGCCCAAAGCCGCCTTTCCGGGACAAATACATGTCGTACAAACACCCTGGGAAGCGGAAAAAGCGGTCTCTTATCTGAAGTCCTGCCCGCTACTGGGCATAGACAGTGAGACCCGCCCGTCGTTCACAAAAGGTCATGTCCACAAGGTAGCCCTGCTACAAATTTCTTCAGAAGAACATTGCTTTCTGTTTCGCCTCAATCTCACGGGACTGACATTACCGGTCATCACATTGCTGGAAAACCCAAATGTAACGAAAGTAGGCCTTTCCTTGCGGGATGACTTCATGATGCTGCACAAGCGGGCGCCTTTCGAACAGCGTGCCTGCATTGAATTACAAGAATATGTCCGCACTTTTGGTATCCAGGATAAAAGCCTGCAAAAGATATATGCCATCCTTTTCGGGGAAAAGATTTCGAAAAGCCAGCGCCTTTCCAATTGGGAAGCCGAAAACCTGACCGAACCGCAGAAACTGTATGCAGCCACCGATGCCTGGGCATGTCTCAACATCTACAACAAACTGCAAGAACTGAAACAGACAGGAGATTTTGAAATAGAAACCAATAATAATGTGGTAATGTGATGCACATTATCACATTACCACATTAATCACATTATATATATGTACAAAGTATACCTTAAACCCAATAAAGAGGAGTCATTAAAGCGTTTTCACCCGTGGGTGTTTTCCGGCGCCATCGCACATTTCGACGGAGAGCCCGAAGAAGGGGAAGTTGTTGAAATCTACACGTCCAAAAAGGAATTCATAGCCAAAGGGCATTTTCAGATTGGCAGTATCGCCGTACGCATACTGACCTTCCGTCAAGAAGAAGAAATCAATGCGGACTTCTGGAAACGTAAACTCAGCATAGCATACGACATGCGCCGCAGTATCGGCATAGCCGGAAACCCGACAAACAACACCTATCGCCTGGTGCACGGGGAGGGAGACAACCTGCCGGGGCTGGTTATCGACATTTATGCCCGTACTGCAGTGATGCAGGCACATTCTGCCGGCATGCACCTCGACCGCATGGCCATTGCCGATGCCCTTACCGAAGTGATGGGCAACCAGATAGACAATATCTATTACAAATCGGAAACGACCCTTCCCTTCAAAGCCGACCTCTATCCGGAGAACGGTTTCTTGAAAGGCGGCAGCACAGACAATGTAGCCATGGAGTACGGTCTGAAGTTCCACATCGACTGGTTGAAAGGCCAAAAGACCGGTTTCTTCGTAGACCAACGCGAAAACCGTTCGCTACTGGAACGTTATGCCAAAGACCGCAGCGTACTGAATATGTTCTGCTATACCGGCGGCTTCTCCGTATATGCCATGCGCGGAGACGCCAAACTGGTGCATTCCGTGGACAGTTCCGCCAAAGCCATCGACCTGACCAACAAGAATATAGAGCTGAATTTCCCGGGTGACACCCGCCATGCCGCATACGCAGAAGATGCCTTCAAGTACCTTGACCGCATGGGCGACCAATACGACCTGATAGTTCTTGACCCTCCTGCTTTTGCCAAGCACCGCGATGCTCTGCGCAATGCCCTGCAAGGCTACCGCAAACTGAACGTCAAGGCTTTCGAGAAAATCAAGCCCGGCGGCATCCTCTTCACATTCTCGTGCTCACAAGCCGTCAGCAAAGAAAACTTCCGTACGGCTGTGTTTACAGCCGCTGCCATGTCCGGCCGCAGCGTACGCATCCTGCACCAACTGACGCAACCTGCCGACCATCCGGTCAGTATCTATCATCCGGAAGGGGAATACCTGAAAGGACTGGTTCTATATGTAGAATAGAGGAAAAAGCAGGCTAACAGAGCCTACTTTTCTTAAATAGAGTTAATAAAAAGCAGAAATACACCAAAATAGCATGTTATATAACATAAACCGTGTATATTTGCACTGTGTTTTTCATGGTATTAGATTTAAGGTTAATAAAGATTGGGTGTCTGGGATAGATACCCTTCTTTTTTTATAATACATTCCTTACCAAAATCCATCCCTCATTAATCTCTTTCATTGAAGAAAAAGCTGTACAGAACTTGTTTTTCTCCTTGTCTCATTGTACATTTGCATCTATTACATAATTTAAAATATAAAAAGCTAATATTATGAGCATCAAATTCCGACTCACTGCCATGCAATTCCTGCAATTCTTTGTCTGGGGAGCATGGCTGATTTCATTAGGTGGTTACATGGGCGGTACGTTACATTTTGAAGGCGGACAAATCGGAGCAATCTTTGCAACCATGGGCATCGCCTCACTAATAATGCCCGGCCTGACCGGTATCGTTGCTGACAAATGGATAAATGCCGAACGCCTTTATGGTATACTACACCTGGTTGGCGCCGGTGCCCTGATTTATGCTTCAACTGCCACTACGTACAACCACATGTACTGGGCCATGCTACTCAACATGCTTGTTTATATGCCCACGTTATCCTTGGCCAACACTGTATCCTACAATGCACTGGAAAGATATAAAATGGACTTGGTGAAAGACTTCCCCCCCATCCGTGTATGGGGAACAGTAGGTTTTATCTGTGCCATGTGGGCTGTGGACCTCACCGGATTCAAGGCGAGTGCGGCACAACTCTATGTGGCAGCCATATCGGCAGCTGCGCTGGGGCTTTACGCCTTCACCCTTCCTGCCTGCCCCCCCATGCGCTGCGAAGGAAAAACAATGCTCTCCGCTTTCGGGCTGGATGCACTGGTGCTGTTCAAGCGCAAGAAGATGGCTATTTTCTTCTTGTTCTCCATGCTGCTGGGAGCCGCTCTTCAAATAACAAACACATACGGTGACCTTTTTCTGGGTTCATTTGCTTCCATACCCGAATATGCGGATTCATTCGGTGTAAAACACTCCGTCATCCTACTTTCCATCTCGCAAATGAGTGAGACGCTGTTTATCCTTGCCATCCCATTCTTCCTGAAACATTTCGGAATCAAACGCGTTATGTTAATAAGCATGTTTGCATGGGTATTCCGTTTCGGACTTTTTGCCCTCGGAGACCCGGGAAGCGGACTATGGATGCTCGTTCTTTCGATGATTGTCTATGGTATGGCATTTGACTTTTTCAATGTATCGGGCTCACTGTTTACAGAAATGGAAGCACATCCCAGTATCCGCGCTAGCGCACAAGGTTTGTTCTTTATGATGACAAACGGTGTGGGAGCCATCATCGGAGGCTATGCCAGCGGAGCCGTGGTGGATGCCTTCTCGGTATATGCCGAAGGCGGAGGACTGGTAAGCCGCGACTGGACACCGGTATGGTTTATCTTTGCAGGATATGCCTTAGTCATAGGTTTGTTGTTTGGAATAGTATTCCGCTATAAACATAATCCAGAAAAAGCAGAGAAAGCAGATTGAGAATCTGGTTGACTTAACAAGTATGAAGAAGAAGAAAATAGAGCTACAAGTGCTGAATATTTCCAACAGCCAAGCGCAAGCGGGTGCATACGCACTGGTATTGGGCGAGGTGGACGGTAAACGCCAGCTACCGATTATCATAGGTGCTACCGAAGCGCAAACTATGATCATTGAGATGAAAGGTATCGTACCACCCCGTCCGTTGACCCATAACCTATTCGCCTCCGTTCTTGAAGTGCTGGGCGTAAAACTGATGCGCATTCTTATCTATAAAGTAGACAACGGAATATTCTACTCTTACCTTTATATGAAAACCGAAGAAACCATTCTCCGGATTGATGCGCGTACCAGCGACGCCGTTGCCTTGGCATTACGCATGAATGCTCCTATCTTTATCTACGAAGACATCCTTGAAGCAGAATGTCTGAAAATCGTCGAAGGTTTCACCGACCCGACGAAAGACAGCGAACCGGACAAAGATGAACTGTTGCAGGAAGACTCGATAGACATACTGAAAACAGCCCTGCAAAAAGCAGTCGATGAAGAAGACTATGAACGTGCCGCACGGCTAAGAGACCAGATTAATCAACTCAAAAACAATTTGTAATATGCACGTATTCTATACTCCCGACATACAGGTCTACGCAGAGCTGCCCGAAGAGGAAGCCGCACACGCCATACGCGTCTTGCGCTTGCAGGCTGGAGACGAAATCATGCTGACAGATGGAAAAGGCTGCTTTTATCGTGCCGAAATCAGTACGGCTACCAACAAGCGCTGTCTGGTGAATATTCTGGAAACCCTTCCGCAAGCCCCCTTATGGAAAGGTCATCTGCACATTGCCATGGCGCCCACCAAGAACATGGACCGTACAGAGTGGTTTGCCGAGAAAGCCACGGAAATAGGTTTTGACGAACTGACATTCCTGAACTGCCGTTTCTCGGAACGAAAAGTCATCAAGACGGAGCGCATCTCCAAAATATTGGTTTCTGCTATCAAACAGTCGCTCAAAGCCCGTCTGCCTCAACTGAATGAGATGACAGACTTCAACAAATTCATCACACAGCCCTTTTCGGGTCAGAAATTCATCGCACACTGTTATGAAGGTGAGAAACAACTTTTAAAAGACATCGTACATTCTGGGGAAGATGCGCTGGTACTAATCGGTCCCGAAGGAGACTTCAGTGAAGAGGAAGTCCGGAAGGCAGAAGAAAACGGATTTATCTCCATCAGCTTGGGAAAATCAAGGCTACGCACGGAGACAGCGGCACTTGTTGCCTGCCATATTCTTAATTTACAAAATCAATGATACTCACCAAAACAAAACTATATGAAGAAAAATCTATTCTTACACTTCTCGCTACTGACGGTACTCATTGTATCGATAAGCGCCTGTTCATCTAAAAAGCCGGAATATACCTATGTGATTCCTTCCGATGCCTCACAAGTCATCGCAATCAATTTAAAATCATTGGCAGACAAGGCTGGAGCAAAAGACAAAGAGAACAAAGAAGCTCTGCAAAAACTGACAGATGCCTTGAAAAGCGATATGAATACGGTGACTTACCAACAATTGGAAGCTATATTGAAAGACCCGACTCAATCGGGAGTGGATGTCAATGCACCAATCTATATCTTCAACGCTCCCTCATTCCCCTATACCACAATGGTGGCCAAGGTTCAGAATGAAGATGATCTGCTGAAACTTCTGGAGGTGACGGAGAAAGAACAGATAAGCAGTCCGATTGAAGAAGCAGACGGTTACAATTTTGCCCGGCTCAACAAACGTGCACTGCTTGCCTTCACTCCTACCACGGTTATGGTAGTGAACTATACCGGCACATCGCAACTGGAAAAAGTAAAAGAGGAAATTCCCGCCTTGCTGAAACAGACCAAAGAAAACAGCATAAACAGCAACCCCGGTTTCAAGAAAATGCAAAAGCAGAATGGAGACATCAATATGCTCATCTCTCCTTCCAGCCTGCTGAGTGCATACGCCAATCCGTTGAACTACGGAATATCCCACAACGTCGACCTGAAAGATATGAAGATGCTGGGAAATCTCTCTTTCGAAAAAGGAAAGATTGAACTGAAAGTAGAGAGTTATACCGAGAATGCAGAACTGAAAGCACTTTTCGAGAAGCAAATCAAAAGCACCTGTCCCATCGAAAACACGTTCTTGAAATATTTCCCCAAATCTACTCTAGCACTGTTCAGTATAGGTATCAATGGAGAAGAGTTCTACAATGTGCTGCAAGAGAACGAACAGTTCCGCAACGATTTCTCCATTACCAAAGCTGCCGAAGTGAAGAACTTGTTCAGTGCCTTCCATAACGACCTGACCGTAGGTCTAATCAATGTAACCATGAACAGTAATCCTTCTTTTCTGGCCTACGCCAGCGTAAAGAACGATGCTCCCTTGAAAACCCTTTATGAAAAAAAGTCCGAACTGGGACTGAAGCGTGGCGAAGACATCGTGAAGCTGAATGAGAATGAATATGTCTATAAATCACGCGCTATCAACATATTTTTCGGCATACGCAACAAGCAGATGTACGCTACCAATGACGAACTGCTGTACAAGAATGTATGCAAGACCGTTGACCCGTCTGCCAAAGAAACGGAGTTTGCTTCCGGCCTGAAAGGCAAGCGCACAGCCTTTGTCATCAATGCTGAAGCCGTACTCGACCTGCCCGTTGTAAAAATGCTTGTTGGATTCGGTGGACAAGAGTATAGCACCTATTACTCACTGCTCGGCAATATCTCGCACCTGGAAGCCGTTGGCAACGAGGACAAGGCGACCGTCACCCTGCAACTGAAAAACAAGAATGCCAACGCACTGAAACAGATTGTGGACTTCATCAAACAGTTTACGGGCATGTAATTAAGGATTAAAAGATTGCAGTTTACTAATCCTTAATCCCTAACATTCAACATTAGATTATAAATGAATAGTATTCACCTGCGGCAAACACTACCCAAAGTGTTTGCCGACCGTGATGCCGTCAGCTCAGACGTATGGCATCGGGACATTATCTTCCACAAGGAAAAACGTTATCTTATAGAAGCCGCTTCGGGTACCGGAAAATCATCGCTTTGCAGTTATATCTACGGCTACCGCAACGATTACCAAGGAATCATCAACTTTGATGAACGTAACATCCGTTCACTCTCTGCCAATGATTGGACAGATATTCGAAAGCACTCGCTCAGCATTCTTTTTCAGGAGTTGCGCATCTTCCCCGAACTGACCGCTATCGAGAACATACAACTGAAGAACCGGCTTACCAATTTCAAAAAGAGGAAAGAAATCCTCGCTCTTTTTGAGGCAATCGGCATTGCAGACAAGCTAAACGAAAAAGCCGGAAAACTGTCTTTCGGCCAGCAACAAAGAGTAGCCTTTATCCGCAGCCTCTGCCAGCCTTTCGACTTCATCTTTCTGGACGAACCCATCAGCCATCTGGATGACGAGAATGGAACAATCATGAGCAGGCTACTGACAGAAGAAGCCAACCGCCAAGGAGCAGGAATCATAGTGACTTCCATCGGCAAACATCTGGAATTGGATTATGATGAAATTTATCAATTATAAACATGTTAATGTGCTAATATGCCAATGTGCCAATGACCTGCGGCGTGACAGCACAATGTAAATGCAGCGCAGCCCATTGGCATATTAGTACATTAACCACATTAGCACATTAAAATAATATGAACCGACTTGTTTGGAAACTTCTTCGCCAGCACATCAGTATCGGACAGCTGGCCGGCTTTTTCCTCGCCAATCTTTTCGGCATGATGATTGTATTGTTGAGCGTACAATTCTATCGTGACGTCCTCCCCGTCTTTACGGAAGGAGATAGTTTCATGAAGAAGGATTATATCATAGTCACCAAAAAGATAAGTGCTCTCGGCAGCTTTGCCGGGAAAAGCAACACATTCTCCGAAGAGGAGATAAAGGAGCTGAAAGCCCAACCTTTTACTAAGGGAGTAGGCGCGTTCACTCCTTCCTTGTTCAAGGTTTCTGCCGGACTCGGCATGCAGGAAGCCGGTATCCGCTTGTCGACAGAGATGTTTTTCGAGTCTGTACCCGACGGATATGTGGATGTCAGTCTGGACAAATGGCATTTTGACGAAGATAGCCGGATAATCCCCATCATCATTCCACGCAATTATCTGAACCTCTACAACTTTGGTTTTGCACAAAGCAGGAGCCTGCCGAAACTCTCCGAAGGCTTGATGAGTCTGGTACAGATGGACATCATGATGAGGGGCAACGGACGTGTGGAACAATACAAAGGCAACATTGTGGGATTCTCCAACCGGCTGAATACCATTCTCATCCCCCAATCCTTCATGGACTGGGCCAACAAGAACTTTGCACCGGAAAAAGAGGCCGAACCGTCCCGCCTTATTGTGGAAGTGAAGAATCCCACTGACACAGCCATCACAGATTATTTCCGACAGAAGAACTACGAAACCGAAGGCAACAACCTGGACGCAGGAAAGACAACCTATTTCCTACGCCTCATCACGGGCCTCGTCATGGGAGTAGGACTGTTCATCAGCATTCTGTCATTCTACATACTGATGCTGAGTATCTTCCTGCTTCTCCAAAAGAACACGGTAAAACTGGAAAACCTGCTGTTGATAGGATATAGCCCGACACGGGTAGCCACTCCTTATTATATACTGACAGTAGGGCTGAATGTACTGGTGCTGTTCCTCGCCATCGGTAGTGTGGTATGGGTACGCAGTTATTACATAGAAGTAGTCCGGAATCTCTTCCCGCAATTGGAAAGCGGGTCACTGCTTCCATGTATCCTGGCCGGCGGCCTGCTGTTTCTTGCAGTATCCATGCTGAACGTATTGGCAATACAACGGAAAGTCAGTAACCTCATCAGATTGAGAAGATAAAGCCAAGTTCGCCGGAACATGGTTCTGCCACACTGAGTACAAGTAAAAAAGTTCCTATAGATAAGTAATAAAATTCCGAAGAACAGATAGATAAGTTCCGAAGATTAGAACATTGTTTCTATCCCAAGCCTTGGGATAGACATTTCAAGTGTTGGGATAGACATCCGCAACCTTGGGACGGACATCCCAACACTTGAAACAAGCTTTATCCGATTTCCTTTTCGCCCATTCCGCCGGTCTGTGGCTATGAAATGGACTCCATTGCCATCCGTTCCTACATACAGCATATTTTTGCCGTCGCTGGAAAGGGAAGAGATGATGTTACACCCCACCTCCACAAAATACTCAAATTCTCCGGAACGGGTGATATTGTTAAAAGCACACACATGCTTGCCGTCTTTTACATTATGATAGGATTTCACTTTTCTGTCAGACAATCGTAACGAATACAGTCCCTTCCCGGTTGCCATCCATAGCATTCCCTGCTCATCCAATGAAAGTCCGGTGACAACATTCGAAGCAGAAAGGGCATTTTTATCCAGCAATATTTACTCCAAGTTTCCTTTCTTTGATACCGGTGCCGGAAAACAAGAGTTCATACGGAAAGCATGGTTGCTCTTCATTACCGGATAACTCGATATACCGTCTACACAAACCGTATTATGACTGGGAAACTGGGAATAATATTCGGCATAATCCAATCCGCTATACAGATACAAGCCAATACCGGCGTCAGGTCCAAGGACATAGCCTTTGCCATAAAGCTCAAATGCCATCGCTACTCCCATAATAATCTGCGACGGAAGCTCTACTTTTATAATCCATAGACGTATATTGCCCTGCCGGCATCAGCACAATCTCGGCAATTCCGATGTCATAGAAATCAAGAGACTTGTCGGCTTTGGGTGCCTCTTCGGTGTGCACAGATTTAGAACTCGAATTTTTCCAACTTCATGGCAGCCAGTTTCTGTATTTTAGGCACCAAAGTCACAAAATGATCTGCTTTTTCATGGGCAGACAATGACTCTGCATCTTTCCATGTTTCACAAATCATAAGAACATCGCTGCGAGTTGCACTCTCAAACACATCGTAAGCAATGCATCCATTGTCCTTTAAGGAATATGCGACCAGTTCTTTGGCAGATTCCAATACTGCGGCACGGTTCTCCGCACTTACCTGAATAAAAACATTTAATCTAATCATACTTATATAAATTTTAAGTGTACTGCAAATGTAAACAGAATAAACCAAAACTGTGCAATTATTCCTCAAACATGTGGTCTCGTTTCCACACCTTTCCACACTCACAATAAATTAGCAAGTTTACAATTAAATCCTATCACACTGCATTACAACCACATACATCAAAACACATTTTTCTGGCATCCCCTTTGCATCATTCTTAGTATCAGAGATAACAAAATAATATATTCACCTAAAACTTAACGATTATGAAAAAAGTATTAGTAGCATTAGCAATGATTCTGGGAGTAGGCAGTTCTGTAGCATTCGCACAAGAAGCAAATGATTCTACTGTGGCAGTAGCCCAAGTTCCGCAGGATGATTTTGTAAAACTGAATCCGGCAGAGTTGCCGCAAGCCGTCATGCAGACGTTGACCAAAGAGCACCCGGAAACTTTGGTAAAGGAAGCCTACGTAAAGGGAAAAGACGAAGCTAAGGTTTACAAAGTAATTATTGCTGCCCAGGACGGAACGGAAACCACAGTTGTATTAAACGAAAAAGGTGAAGCCGTAAAGGAATAAACTTATATCGGTAGCAAAAAGTTTCTTCATTACAGACTACACAGATTTTCACGGATCATTTTATTGAAAAAACAAGTATTTAAAATTAGTTCTGTGTCAATCTGTGTAATCCTGTGGTGAAAAGACTTTTGGTTCAATCTTTTTCTGTATCAAACACTCTGTCTTGCAAACTGCGCCTACTCAGAATATCGTCCATGTGCTTCAATGCCCATCCCACCAAAGATTCGATATGCGGCATCAGGCTACATCCGGTTTCCGTAAGATTATATTCCACGCGGGGAGGAACTTCCGCATAGACTTTCCTGACAATCAGTCCGTCCGTCTCCAATGAGCGCAATGTGACTGTCAGCATCCGTTGAGAAATATCCCCTATGGTTTTCTGTATATCGCAAAAGCGCATCGTTCCATTCGCTTTCAGTGTGACCAACACAAGCATTGTCCATTTGTCTCCCAACCTGCTCAGTACATCCCGTACCGGACAAGCATCCATACGATGAAAATTTTCCATTCTTTTATTTTACCAATCAGTTCAATCTCGGCAATGGCGGCTCTATGCTTAGAGTCCGGCATTGCACCACAAAAGTAACAAACTTACTCAAAACAACTATCGTTTCATACGATAATTAATACTCCCGCTGACTCCGCTTCCAAACAAAGCAAAGTCCCCCAGACACGGATCATCTGGAAAGGCCTCCGCCAGAGCTTCAGTAATCCGACGGGCATTCTTCAAAGAAAATGTTTCCGTCTCGGTGAGTCCCAAGACGTATGCCACGCGGCAGACATGTGTGTCCAAAGGCACAATCAGGTCCCTGCAATCAAACCTCTCCCAAATACCAAAATCCACTTCCGGACCTTTCCTTATCATCCAGCGCAAAAACATGTTCAGTTTCTTCTGGGGACTCTTTGCCGAGACTTCCAGAAATGCACATAACCTTTCCATCGGATTGCCGGCATACGTACATAAGGCATCCTCCAGACTGTCAAAAGCAGAATAGGCAGCATGCAAGCGCCTGAAATAGGAATGAAAGTCGGCATAAGAAAGCATCCGGTAAAAACTGCTTCTGTCCGCAGCAGAAAAGTCGTTCTTCCATTGGCAGGACAACACGTATTGATGAGGCGATGCCCCCATCAACCTATGCAACTCATCAGCCTTTTTCAATATCTGTTTACGGTTGCCGAAACTCATGATGGCAGTCAGCAACCCGCTGATTTCAATATCCTGCTTCCGTTCATAGCGATGTGGAAACTGTACGGGGTCGTTCTGAATGAAGCCGGCGCAATGATAGGCCGCCGCCCACTCCCAAAGTTGTCTTTTAATCTCCTCGGTCATCTGCAAGCATTTGTTTTTTCATCTGAAATGCAAAGATATTGCAAATCGAATGCAAAACTTTCATGCTTGCACGAAAAAGTTGTGCCAGGATATAGCCTATCTTATTTAAAGATATTGCATTTATAGCAACATCGGACAAGTAACCTATTTCTTTTCCTCCTATTTTTGCAACATGAAAAAGCCCAATAGAGCCATGCAGCAGAAAAAGACAACCCAGGAGGAATACCAAAAGTGTGTGAACGCAGTAGTGGATTATATAAATCTGCACCTCGGAGAAGAAATTGACCTGAAATCTTTGGCCAGGATTTCCCATTTCTCTCCCTTCTACTTCCACCGCATCATGAAAGCTTTCCTGGGTGAACCCGTCGGTACGTTCATTGTCCGGACGCGTACCGAAGCCGCTGCCCGGTTGCTTCGTTACTCGGACATGCCGATAGCGGACATAGCCTACCGTATAGGCTACTCTTCGCCCTCGTCACTGTCAAAAGTATTCAAGCAGTTCTATGGCATTTCACCATTAGAATACCGTAACAATAAAAACTTTGTAATTATGAAACCAGCCATTATTCGTCCGGAACTGGAACTGAAACACGAAATCAAAGAAGTTCCTGCCCGCAATGTGATTTACATCCGCCTCTTTGGCGACTATAAACTGAACGACTATTGCAGCGCATGGATGCGCCTTTGCCAGTTCATCCAAGAAGAAAAACTGCCTATGGGAGAAGTAATGCCCTACTGTATCTATCACGATGACCCCAAAGTGACACCCGCCGAAAAGCTGCGTACCGATGTATGTATGGTCCTGCCCTCATTTGCAACGGCCAAAGGAGACATAGGATTTAAACAGCTCGCGGCAGGCCGCTATGCCATATTCCTATACAAAGGTCCATACGAACATCTGCAGGCCGTATACGATACCATCTACGGGAAGTATATCCCCGAAATGGAATGTAACTTACGGGATGAGTCCAGTGCGGAACGTTACCTGAACAACCCCGCAGATACGGCGCCGGAGGAACTGTTGACAGAAATTTATATTCCGGTAGAATAGGCAAACTGTTCTGCCGGTGCCATCAGGCTTTCTTCCCGGAAGAGTTTAGGAGCCGGACAGCGAACAAGTATTCGTTCCGCCATGGAGTAAAAATCGTTCCACCGTGGTGGAACGATTTTTACTCCATGGCGGAACGGTTTTTATCTCATGATGGAACGAATAAATATAAGCTCTGATAGCCGTAGCTATCGGTTTCTTGATATTCAATGAAAGCTTCACACCAATCAATGCCATCGGCATGGCGCTGATAACAACGGTTGTTACAGTCGTGGTGATACACGAAAAGAAAAAGGAAGAGCCATAGTTGATTGTGCCTATTTCGCTTTTTTATAATCCGCGATGAAACCCTCCATCATCCACTTGGACAAGGCTTGGCGGTTCGAACTGATTACAAAACGGCGCTGGTCAAAAGTGTTCTGGATATTTCCCAATTCCACGAATACGGAAGCGGGAGAAGTATTGGCTAACACATAAAGATTGCGTGCGCTGACGGTTCCGGTAAACCCACGGTTGGGCTGGTGCCTGTCATATTCCGATTCGAAAGTTTTCTTCATGGCCTTAGCCAGACGCTTGCTGTCGGGCCTGTTTTTGGAGTGGTAAAAGAACACATCGGTCTGATGGCTCTTGCTGCGACTGTCCACATGAAGAAAAATGGCACGGCAATATTTATAGTTCTTGCGGTCTTTCTTGTAAAGCTCATTGATTTTGGCACAACGCTGCCGGAGGCGCGCCACCTGATTCAAGGGTATGGAAGCTCCCATGCACGTCTCACGTTTACTGTTGGAAAGATACTTATCATCACGGATTCCGTCTTTGGCATCCTGGATAATGATACGGACTTCCGCCCCCTCTTGCATCAGGTTACGGGCAAGACGCAAAGCGATATCATAGGCATACTCGTCTTCATGCAGTTCTATTTTGCCGATTTTGCCGATGGCTCCGGGGTCGGGACCTCCATGCCCGCTCACTACATAAAAACAAGCACCCTGCAAACGGCCGGATGTCACTTTTACATCGGCAAGTGCTTTCCCGAACAAAGGTTCATTGATTGTTTTCTTCCCATTAGCGGCCGGCTTTAATAATGGGGGCAGTACATACTTCACTCCCAGCCGCAATTCCTCCTTCCCTTTAAGAAGTTTCTTGTTCAGCTCCAAAAACTCTTTATAATAGGCTATCCCCGGGCGGTTGTTACGTTCCAGGAAGGCAGAGATTCCTTCTCCACGTCTCGGACTGTCCCGCTCTTCCTGAGCCGAAGCATTAAAAACACACAAAGTGCAAAATAGGATGAGTAAACAAAGTATGCGTTTCATATTCCAATTATTCATCATTCATTTGGTTCGCGGCAATCTTCCAGCCGCTAATTTATGGCATTTTACCATACTTAAGCACAAAATTATAATTTTTTCCCTACTTTTGCGACAACTTACGCGATAATAATAGATAAGAAACTTTTAAAACAGATAACATTATGGCAAAGCAATTCAAACCGGAGACGCTGTGCGTACAAGCCGGATGGACTCCTAAAAAGGGCGAGCCTCGTGTACTCCCCATCTATCAAAGTACAACTTTCAAATATGATACCAGCGAACAAATGGCACGCCTGTTCGACCTTGAAGACAGCGGTTATTTTTATACCCGCCTGCAGAATCCTACGAACGATGCAGTGGCCGCCAAGATTGCTGCCCTCGAAGGTGGTGTGGCCGCCATACTGACATCCAGCGGACAAGCCGCCAACTTCTATGCCATTTTCAATATCTGTCAGGCAGGAGACCATTTTGTTTGCTCCTCTACCATCTATGGCGGAACATTCAACCTCTTCGGAGTGACTTTGAAGAAATTGGGCATCGACGTCACTTTCGTCAACCCGGATGCCAGCGAGGAAGAGATTTCCGCTGCTTTCCGCCCCAATACCAAGGCCCTGTTCGGCGAAACCATCTCCAACCCTACGCTCGAAGTGCTCGATATTGAAAAGTTTGCCCGCATAGCCCACAGCCACGGTGTGCCCTTGATTGTGGACAACACCTTCCCCACCCCCATCAACTGCCGCCCGTTTGAGTGGGGTGCCGACATCGTAGTACACTCTACCACCAAATACATGGACGGACACGCTACCAGTGTAGGTGGAGCCATTGTGGATAGTGGCAACTTCGATTGGGATGCCCACGCCGACAAATTCCCCGGGCTGTGTACCCCGGATGAGTCTTACCACGGGCTGACTTACACAAAAGCTTTCGGCAAAATGGCTTATATCACCAAAGCTACCGCCCAACTGATGCGCGACCTGGGCAGCATCCAGTCTCCACAAAACGCATTCCTGCTGAACCTGGGTCTGGAAACACTACACCTGCGCATGCCCCAACATTGCAAGAACGCACAAACGGTAGCCGAGTATCTTGCCCAAAACGCCAAAGTGGCTTGGGTGAATTATTGTGGTCTGCCGGGCGACAAATACTACGAGCAGGCACAGAAGTACATGCCGAACGGCTCTTGCGGAGTTGTCACCTTCGGCTTGAAGGGCGGACGGGAAGAGTCTATCAAGTTTATGGATTCACTGAAACTGGCGGCCATCGTGACTCATGTGGCCGATGCACGTACTTGTGTACTGCATCCGGCCAGCCATACACACCGCCAGTTGACGGACGAACAATTGATGGAAGCAGGCGTACGCCCCGACCTGATTCGCTTCTCGGTAGGTATAGAAAATGCAGAGGATATTATTGCGGATATAGAACAAGCGCTGAATGCTTGACAAGGTATAGAGATTATTCAAAACTTTCTTAATATTCTTTTAGGCGCGGATTTCACGGATTCAGTTCATTACATCCGCGTATTCCGCGCCTAATATCACAACAACTATTTTACCTGCCACGTTATCGGCAAGCTTTCCTTTCCTTGATAGAATGTCTTTGCCTTTACCACCGAAGCATCACATTTTAACGGCTCCTTCCACAAAGCCGATTGGGTAGTAGGCTCCGAGCCATCAGTAGTGTAACGTATTTCAGCACCATCAATGGCCACATTAGCATACAGATTTCCCTCTTTTACCCATAATCCCGGCTGGGGCAAGCGGAAGTTAATCCCATTCTTTGCCCAATAAGGCATTTCGCTCCGACTGATTTTCTCATAATAAAGTGCCAAAGCTTGATTGAAAGCCTGCTGCTCTTGTGTGCCGGATAAATTTTCCCATGCCGGATGAGCATTCCAGCCACGCTCTGCCAGCCCTAATATTTTTGGGAAAAGAAGATATTCCACACCCTCAAAACTACGGATGGTTTCGGCAAACAATTGTCCTTGTACACCCATAATATGCTTCTTGCCTATATCCGTCAAGGCAGTCTTCCCCTTCTCTGCATTATTCAAATCAATGGGATTGCCTGCCATATCCACACGCAATGAACGATAAATGCTGAAAGGAAGCATAGAGAAAGAGACAGACTCATCCACATAACCTCCCCAATCGAGCCCACGCTCGTCCGGATGACCATTGTAAGCCATATCCATATAGAAATTGCCCACGTTGCAAAGGATGACCGGATAACCGTTATTGGCTGTCTGATAAACCACTTCATCAGAGCCTGGTACAGTATTCCAGCAATACACACCGGCAGCCAGCCCCCTCAACTGTTGATGAGCCTCTTCGGTATGACCCAAAGCAACTTCCTGCCAACCACTGAATTTCAGTCCGTTCTTCTGCATCATATCCGCCATTTGCGTAATGAAATACTCCGACAAATCATGAGCTTTCGTCATGCCTTTCTCTTTCATCAGTTCCTGACATTTGGGGGAGCCCATCCACACGCCGCGAGGCACTTCGTCACCACCCAAATGCACTGTGTACAGTGAAAGACCGGCTTCCTGATACATCGCATTAAGTTCCTGAATCACCTTCTCCATAAAACGGTAAGTAGAAGGCAAGGCAACATTCATCACATTGTCCGTATAATATTGTACAGAAACATAACGTGAAGTATCTTCCGGTTCACTCAACATATATTCTGTAGCTTTCCCCGGATCGGTTTCAAAATATTTGTTATAGCGTGCCTTCATGGAGACAATGGCAGCGCGGGCATGCCCCGGAGATTCTATTTCCGGAACAATGCGGACATGTCTTTCGGCAGCATACTTCAGCAAATCAATAAATTCCTCGCGGCTATAATATCCATTGCCTACAGTCTTTGCATCAGGGTCATAGCCACCGTCATAACATGGGTAGAGGCACTGACTCTCGTCAGTGGTATGCCCGCGACGACTACCCACAGCAGTCAGTTCCTCCAAACCGGGAATCTCCAAACGCCAGGCTTCATCATCACAAAAATGGAAATGCAGGACATTCAATTTATAAGATGCAAAAACATCCACCAGTTTCTTCAAGTTCTCCGGCGCGGTGAAATTACGGGCTATATCTATCATTTGTCCGCGATATGCCAAGTCCGGATAATCCCGGATGGAAACTGCCTCCAGCAGATAAGGTTTCTGCTCGTCCTTCAACATTGACAAAAGTGTCTGTGTGCCATTGAAGACGCCATGAGGAGTGGCAGCACTGATTTTTATCAGGTTGCCGCCCATATTTATAGTATAATATTCATCGTTTACGGCCTCCTTCCTATCAGGCAGTTCTTCCAACACAATCTTCACGGAAGCATTTTCGGCAACTTCCAAACCATACAAACCAGTCAGTTTCTCTTTCAACAACTTGGCTTCACCGGCAAAGTTCTCCGGGAATACCAAAGCTACCTTACCTTCCAATACGACATTATCGCCTTCAATAGCTATCGCTTTCTTCACCGACGGAAGAATATCCGACTGCATCAAAGCAGGGGCACCAGCCAAGCGAAGATTTGATTCATAAATCTTAGTCGCATCCGGATAGCCGCTCATCGACTCGGGAGAAGGAAGCGGCAGCGCCTTCAAAGCTACTGGCAACGGACTGCCCTCTTCACCATCCACTGTCTCTACCCAATAAGTTCCTTCCGGTACATGGGAGTTCCGGTCTAGCTTGTAAGTACAAAGGAAAGTAATCCGCATGGAATCACCGGGAGCCAGCGGAACAAATTCATCTGTCGGATACATTTTGAAAAAATTACCGTTCACCACCTCTACCTTCACTTCAGAGGCTCCCTCCTGCTTCACCTTGCGGGGAAGCTGTGAATAGTAAATTGTCCAGTTCTTTTTTAGAGCTTTTTGAGAGATATTCTTGAGAATAAAGGTATTCTCATAATATCCGGGGACGATGTCACTTGCACCCATTTCCCAGGTCAGAGCAACCGGTACCTCAGGTTCATTACTCGTTTTACATCCAGCCAATAGTACCATTATACAAAATAATAATCCTGCCAGAGGAAGTTTCAAAATTCTCATGCAACTCATGTGTTAAGTTAATAAATGGAGGTAATTTCTAAAATCTGATGCCAAAAATAAGCATTTTAAGCTAATTAACTGATAAAAGTAATAGTTTTTTTTGACAGCAAGCTTCAATTTAGAACTATTATGCCTACATTTGCAGCCAAATTATAACCAATTTAACTATTCTACCATGGCAAAAATAACCAAAGAAGCAGCCTTGCTTTACCATTCGCAAGGCAAACCGGGTAAGATTGAAGTAATACCTACCAAGCCTTACAGTACACAAACCGACCTTTCTCTCGCCTATTCTCCGGGCGTTGCAGAGCCGTGCCTCGAAATCGAGAAAAACCCGCAGGACGCATATAAATACACAGCTAAAGGTAATCTTGTTGCGGTTATTTCCAACGGTACCGCCGTACTTGGGCTGGGCGATATAGGAGCCATGGCAGGCAAGCCGGTCATGGAAGGCAAAGGACTGCTGTTCAAAATCTACGGAGGCATCGACGTCTTCGACATTGAAGTCAACGAAAAAAACGTGGACAAATTCGTGGAAGCCGTAAAAGCTATTGCCCCCACTTTCGGCGGCATCAACTTGGAAGACATCAAAGCTCCCGAATGCTTTGAGATAGAACGCCGTTTGAAAGAAGAGTTAGACATTCCCGTGATGCACGATGACCAACATGGCACAGCCATCATCTCCAGCGCAGGATTGTTGAACGCTCTGGATGTAGCAGGCAAGAAAATAGAAGACGTAAAGATTGTTGTGAACGGAGCCGGCGCTGCCGCCATTTCATGTACAAAACTGTATGAGTCTCTGGGTGCCACGCACGAGAACATTGTGATGCTGGACTCCAAGGGAGTAATCAGCAGCGACCGTGAAGGGCTGAATGAGACCAAACGTTACTTTGCCACCGACCGCCGCGACATCCACACACTGGAAGAAGCGGTTCGCAATGCCGATGTATTCCTCGGTCTTTCCAAAGGCAACGTTTTGACACAAGACATGATACGGAGCATGGCCGATACACCCATTGTCTTTGCCCTTGCCAACCCCGTGCCCGAAATCTCTTACGAAGACGCCATGGCTGCCCGCCCCGATGTATTAATGTCTACCGGGCGAAGCGACTATCCCAATCAAATAAACAACGTTATCGGATTCCCTTATATCTTCCGTGGCGCATTGGATGTAGCCGCCAAAGCCATCAACGAAGATATGAAGCTGGCCGCTGTGCATGCCATCGCAGATTTGGCCAAACAACCCGTACCCGACGTAGTAAACGAAGTCTATCACGTGAATAACTTCACTTTCGGTCCCGACTATTTCATCCCGAAGCCCGTCGACCCACGCCTCATCACTGAAGTATCTATGGCAGTGGCAAAGGCAGCTATAGAAAGCGGAGTGGCACGCAACCCCATAACCGATTGGGAAGCTTATCGCCAACACCTGAAAGAACTGATGGGACAAGAAAGTAAACTGACCCGCCAACTCTATGATACAGCCCGCCGTAACCCGCAACGTGTGGTATTTGCCGAAGGTATTCACCCCAATATGCTAAAAGCAGCTGTGGAGGCAAAAGCAGAAGGTATCTGCCATCCCATTATATTGGGCAACGACGAAGCCATCGAAAAGCTGGCAAAAGAACTCGACCTCAGCCTCGAAGGTATTGAAATCGTAAATCTGCGTCATCCGGATGAAGCACCGCGCCGTGAACGCTATGCCCGCATTCTTGTCGAAAAGCGTGCCCGCGAAGGCGCCACATACGAAGAAGCCAATGACAAAATGTTCGAACGCAACTACTTCGGTATGATGATGGTGGAGACGGGTGAAGCAGATGCTTTCATCACAGGCCTCTACACCAAATACAGCAATACCATCAAGGTTGCCAAGGAAGTCATTGGCATCCGTCCGGAATACAAGCATTTCGGCACCATGCACATTCTGAACTCCAAGAAAGGCACATACTTCCTGGCCGACACGTTGATTAACCGTCATCCCAATGCCGAAACGTTGATTGACATCGCCAAGCTGTCTGAACACACAGTCCGCTTCTTCAATCATACCCCGATAATGGCCATGTTGAGCTACTCTAACTTCGGTGCTGATAAAGAAGGAAGTCCGGTAAGCGTACACGAAGCCGTGGATTATATGCAGCAGAACTATCCCGACCTTGCCATTGACGGAGAAATGCAAGTGAATTTCGCCATGAACCGCAAAATGCGTGATGCCAAGTATCCGTTTACGCGCTTGAAAGGAAAAGACGTAAATACACTGATTTTCCCGAACTTGAGTTCTGCAAACTCTGCTTACAAGCTGTTGCAGGCAATGGATACGGACTCCGAACTGATTGGTCCCATCCAAATGGGACTGAACAAGCCTATCCACTTTACCGATTTTGAGAGCTCCGTGCGAGATATCGTTAACATCACCGCAGTGGCAGTTATCGATGCTATCGTAGACAAAAAGAAAGCAGCCAAATGAGACGGCCGTTATCAAAATTCCAAATAGTTTGCATTATGTTGCTTTGGGCAGCACTTTGCTACATCGTTTTGATATCTGCCGAACGAATTGACGGTCCAATTCTCCTAACACTTGCCATTTCGGCGGCTTTAGTATTTATTCCCGTCATAAAGTCTCTAAAAAGAGGATAAATAATATCTTTTTATTCAATTTTGCGGTATAAAACAATAAATTTGACGTTTTATACCGCATTTTATTTATAAATTGTTTGCCCATTTCATTTTTATGTATACTTTTGCAACCGCAATAAAGCAATGGGATAATATACTAATGTGGTATGACATACCAATGTAATCATAGCGCAGCAATTAGCATATTAACATATTGGCACATTAAAGCAATAAGTAACCAATAAAAGAAATAGATTATGAATGCAGCTAAGGTATTAGAAGACCTGAAAAGACGGTTCCCCAATGAACCGGAGTATCATCAAGCGGTAGAAGAAGTTCTCTCTACTATTGAAGAAGAGTATAACAAACATCCGGAGTTTGACAAAGCCAATCTGATTGAACGTCTTTGCATCCCCGATCGCGTTTACCAATTCCGTGTTACTTGGGTAGACGATAAAGGTAACGTACAAACCAACATGGGCTATCGTGTACAGCACAACAATGCCATCGGCCCATATAAAGGCGGTGTTCGTTTCCATGCTTCTGTGAACCTGAGCATCCTGAAGTTCCTTGCTTTTGAGCAGACATTTAAAAACTCATTGACAACTCTGCCTATGGGTGGCGGTAAAGGTGGTTCGGACTTCTCTCCACGCGGCAAGTCCAATGCCGAGGTTATGCGTTTCGTTCAGGCTTTCATGCTGGAGCTGTGGCGTCATATCGGTCCTGAGACAGACGTACCTGCCGGTGATATCGGTGTAGGTGGTCGCGAAGTAGGTTTCATGTTCGGCATGTATAAGAAGCTGGCTCATGAATTCACCGGTACTTTCACTGGCAAAGGCCGTGAATTCGGTGGTTCGCTGATTCGTCCGGAAGCTACGGGGTACGGTAACATTTACTTCTTGATGGAAATGTTGAAGACTAGGGGTACTGACCTGAAAGGCAAGACTTGCCTGATCTCCGGTTCCGGCAACGTAGCTCAATATACGGCCGAGAAAGTATTGGAATTGGGAGGTAAAGTATTGACCATGTCTGATTCTGACGGTTACATATACGATCCGGACGGTATTGACCGCGAGAAGTTGGATTACATCATGGAGCTGAAAAACCTCTACCGTGGACGTATCCGCGAGTATGCCGAACAATATCCGGGTGTCAAGTATGTAGAAGGTGCCAAACCTTGGGGTGAAAAAGCAGACATCGCTTTGCCCTCTGCCACTCAAAATGAATTGAACGGTGACCACGCCCGTCAGTTGATAGCCAATGGTGTAATAGCAGTGTCCGAAGGCGCCAACATGCCTTCCACTCCGGAAGCCATCAAAGTATTCCAAGATGCAAAAATTTTGTATGCTCCGGGTAAGGCAGCCAACGCCGGCGGTGTATCAGTATCTGGTCTCGAAATGACTCAGAACTCCATCAAGCTGAGCTGGAGTGCAGAGGAAGTGGACGAGAAACTGAAGAGCATTATGAAGAACATTCACGAAGCTTGCGTACAATACGGCACAGAAGCCGACGGTTATGTAAATTACGTGAAGGGTGCCAATGTGGCCGGATTTATGAAGGTGGCAAAGGCTATGATGGCACAAGGGATTTTGTAAAAACTAAAGCCATAGTTATTATGAAGAAAGGCGAAGAGAGTTGCAAACCTCTTCGCCTTTCTTCATAATAGTAACTTAATCTTACCGGTGCTGCTACTCCAATTTAAAAGTAACCGGAAAAGCAAATTCCACCTTCACGGCTTTACCCTGCTGCATCCCCGGTTTCCATTGCGGCATCAATCCAACAATCCGCAATGCTTCCTCATCCAAGGCAGGATACCTGCTGCGCATAATAACGGGGTCCGTCACACGACCATTCTTGTCAATCACCACGCTGACAATCACTCTCCCTTGAATGCCATTCTTACGGGCTTCTTCCGGATAACGGATATTCTTTTGAATAAAATCCATTAAGGCTTTCATACCTCCCGGAAACTCGGGCATCACTTCCACTACTTTATAGACCGGTTCTTCCATTGGCTCTTCCGTTATCAATTGTGGGCTTCCGCCCTTCCCTGCATCCGAAATATAAGGGGGAAGAGATGTCTTTTCCGCCGTTCTCCATTCTCCCTCATTGTCCGTCAATCTGAACTCAGCCATCATCAAGACAGGTTTCCTCCTGATGGTTATCTCATAAAAGTAACGGTAGCGTCCCGGCTTGTTGGGATGTACATCCGGATAAAGAGAGGCTTTCATAACCCTTTCCTCTCCATCTCGCAGCACATAGGCGATATCCAAAAAGGCAGCGTTTATCGGCAATTCCCGCCAGGTACCTTTTTCGTCTTCGAACGTCAGGTAGTAATGCTCGCCGCAGGTCAAATCTCCGCCACTGTGATTGCTGAGGATGAATGTCGCATGAGGCGCTTTCATTGAAAAGACCGGATATTCGGGACGGATATGGATGCCATGAATATGATTCCTGCCTACTCTCTCGTTGATGACGGGGACTTCTACACCATGAAAACAGAAAACGGGGGAGTCCATTATCTCCTCCCGGAACTCTTTCCGTTTTTCAGGAGTATTCACAATCAAATCTATATCTATGCAATGCACCCCCACCCCATATCCGGTCACATTCCTCCGGATGTGTGTGTAGGTTGTGTTTTCCAACCGCTTTCTCAGTTCGTCGTGAATGGCAAGCAATTGTCTTTGCAAGTAGTCACCATCATCCGCAGTCCCTATCTTGAGGCTATCGCTCACTGTTTTTTCTCCCATCCTTTGGTCTATCCTCACTGTATCTATGGAATCTTCAGACATTTCCATGCGTTCCGTCTTATTCATTCGGCAAGCTGACAAGCAGCAAAGCAATAAGGTAATACAAACTCTATTCATGGCATTTTGCTTTTAGGATTCATACTTCGAGTATAAATATAAGGATTTTTGCTATAATGTTCAAAACCAGCCTCTACTTTCATTGACATATAAAAAGTTTCGCGTTATCCAGACAACCAACAAATATCTACTTTTATAGTGGAATATTGGAGTATACATTACCTTTGCACAATGAAAACAATCTAAAAACAATGGAAATACACTTTGATAAGGAATACTTGCAACAACTATATGAGGAAGGAAAAACAAAGGATAAGAAACATCGCTTTCAGCCTCAAATGGTGAAACGATATCAGTAGCGCATAAAGACCTTGGAATACGTTTAAAATACCGAAGAGCTTAACGCCATTCGGTCGTTTCATTACGAAGTATTGAAAGGAGATAAAGCAAGTATTTCTTCCATTAGAGTAAATGACCAAGACCGCATAGAATTCACAGTAAAGCAGAGTACATCTGAAACCGTAGTGACAATATGTAATATCCTGGAATTATCGGACTACTATAAATGATTATGAATATGGAAAATTATAAATGTCAACGCCCTATACATCCGGGTGAATTACTCAAAGAAGAGGTGGAAAATAGAAAATTACCCCAAACTAAGCTTGCTGCACAAACCGGCATCTCATATAATAATGCGAACGCAGCTAGACTATAACATGCAATTGGCAGAAAGTGACCAAACACTCATGGAGCGCTTGAAACAAGTTGGAAAATATGCAGCATTGCTCTAATCAAAACGTTACTGCAAAACCACTGCATATCTTTTGCAGTACTGCTGCAAACCTATTACAGTGCCATTGTACATTAGTTGCAGAGCTACTGCAAACATTTATGCAGTGCCACTGCAACACATTTGCAGCGGCACTGCAAAACAACTTGCAGTAGCAGGAAAATAAGATTAGAAATAGAACCCGAAACCTACTTTCAAACCGAATTTAGAACGGTCGTCATTAATGTTCCAGTAAGCGGCAGGCTCAATGGTTACCGTACGTGTCAGGAAAAACGCATAACCGGCTTCCAGACCGAAAGAGAACTTGGTATCATCCAAATCGTGTCCCCAATCCCAACGGTCTACATTGACATCGGCACCCAGATACACGCCAATCTTGTCGAAATAATAACGTCCGCCTACACCCAGCGTATAGACATCGAGGTCAGATCCTCCGGTGTTCCAAGCAACTCCTGCATGCACCAGCAAGGCGATGTTGTCGAGTAGGAAAGCACCTCCCTTAGCCTCAAGCCCAAAACTTGTCTTGTCGGTTCCCGTGTCATGAGAGAGTTCTAACCCTGTGATGGATGGATTCAAAATCCACTTACCCTTTTCAAACTGTGCCTGAGCTGCCACTGTGACAACAAGCAAGCAAACGAATAATGCCAGTTTTTTCATCTTGTTCTGTTTTTTAAGTGAATAATCAATGTTGTTTATCATCTTCTTCGAATCGCTTGCGTTGCAGCGCCTCCTTCTTGCGAAGTACCAGCCACAACACAAATACAATGAGGTACGAAGCAGCTACAGTAACATACTTCTCCGTATCACTGATTTCCGTATTACGGGGAAGGAAATAGGCGGCAGTAGCAGAAACGTAAATAAGCAGGGCCAGCGTAAGCCCGGTAGATTTCCTTATTCTCTTCATTTCCAAAGTTTTTTAGTTGTCTTGAAATACCAGATATTAAACCAAAGAGCAGCCAGTGCAGCAGTTATCAAGGCTATGCTCAGTGCACTATCGGGACCGAGCCCGAAGCCTTCGGGAGCAATGCAGATGTAAGAGCCACACACGGCTGTCATGAACAATGCCGGAAAATAGGTTACGTAATAACAATGCCCTTTCTTCTCGCGCACCAGATAAACGGTAATTGCCCACAAGGTAAAAACAGACAAAGTCTGGTTGGCCCAGGCAAAATAGCGCCAAATCATATCAAAGCCATCCTTGTCGCGCAAGCTATAGAGCAACAGCCCGATGGACGCCAGAAACATCGGTATGCAAATATACAAACGATGACGTATGGATTTCTGCTCCATTCCCAAAAAATCGGCCACGATGAGACGTGCCGAGCGGAAAGCCGTATCACCACTGGTAATAGGAGCAGCAATGACACCCAGAATAGCCAACACTCCACCTACGATGCCCAGCCAGTCTTTTGTAATGGCATCTACAATAATGGAGGCATTCGTCTCTTCCATACCATTCTGATGGAAAAAGCAAGTGGCGGCGGCGGCCCAAATCAAAGCTACAATGCCTTCGGTTATCATGGCTCCGTAGAAAACGGGGCGTCCGTAATGTTCACTTGTCATGCAGCGTGCCATGAGAGGACTTTGAGTGGCATGAAAACCACTGATTGCACCACAAGCTATACTGACAAACATAATAGGGAAGATAGGCAACAGGGCAGCATCGGGATGCGTGTTCTGCAATCCGTCCCATATCTCCGGCAATGCGGGATGGTTGACGTAAAGCATTACCAGAATACCGACAGCCATAAACAGCAAGGCTATGGCAAACAACGGATATATCTTGCCGATAATTTTATCTACCGGCAACAATGTAGCAAGAATATAATAAGCAAATACTACAATAATCCAGAAAGCGGTGTCCAGACTTTCGGGAGTCAGCTTGGCAAGCAGTCCGGCAGGGCCTGCCACGAATACCGCCCCTACCAATATCATCAGGATAACAGTAAAGCCACGCATCACCTGCTTAGTGGTCAACCCCAAATAACGTCCGATGATTTCAGGAAGGCTCTCTCCTCCATGACGCAGTGAAAGCATACCGGCAAGATAATCGTGCACGGCACCGGCAAAGATACTGCCAAGTACAATCCACAGATAGGATGCCGTGCCGAACTTGGCTCCCATGATGGCACCGAAGATAGGTCCCAGTCCGGCTATATTGAGAAACTGTATCATGAAAATCTTCCAGATAGGCAGCGGAATGTAATCCACACCATCGGCTCTTGTAAGGGCAGGTGTTTTGCGGTTGTCGGGACCAAAGACGCGTTCCATAAAGCGTCCGTAGAGAAAATAGCCGGCTATCAACGCCAGCAGGCAAAGCGTAAATGTAATCATGGCATGTTCATGTTTTTAATTTCGCAAATGTAACTGTTTCCAAGTAAACAGCACAAAATAATCGGGTGTTTTGCTTATCTTCGCCGAGAAAATGTATACTAAATAAGAAATTATGTACTTTCCTATCCTCCATCCGAGCTTCATGATATCTTCGTATCCGCTCCGTACCAAGTCTGCCCATCACACGCAACTTATGAAACGGGCATTTTTTATCTTACTGTATATAGCCGTCTTGCTGCCGCTTGCCGCACAACCGCGCAAACATGAAGTGCGCGCCGCCTGGATAACCGCCGTTTATGGACTGGACTGGCCTCAGACGCGTGCCACTTCGCCCGAAGGCATCCGCAAGCAGAAAGCCGAACTGACTGAAATACTGGACAGACTGAAAGCTGCCAATTTCAACACCGTATTGTTCCAGACCCGTACACGGGGAGATGTCCTCTATAAATCATCCATCGAGCCCTACAACTCCATACTAACCGGAAAGGTGGGCGGAGACCCCGGTTACGACCCGCTGGCTTTTGCCGTAGCCGAATGCCACAAGCGCGGCATGGAATGCCATGCCTGGATGGTAACGATTCCGTTGGGCAACAGCAAGCATGTGGCTGCCCTTGGCAAAGAATCGGTCACCAAGAAGAAACGCGCTATCTGCGTGCCCTACAAACGCGAGTACTTCCTGAACCCCGGACACCCGCAAACCAAGGAATATCTGATGAGCCTTGTCCGCGAAGTGGTGGAACGCTATGATATAGACGGTGTGCACTTCGACTACCTGCGCTATCCGGAAAACGCCCCCCGCTTTCCCGACAGCTACGACTACCGCAAGTATAGCAAAGGACGCAGCCTTGCCCAATGGCGCCGGGATAACCTGACGGAAATAATGCGCTATATATATAAAGGTGTAAAAGCAATGAAACCCTGGGTAAAGGTCAGCACCTGCCCGGTAGGAAAATACAAAGACACTTCCCGCTATCCGTCGCGTGGCTGGAATGCCTTCCACACCGTCTATCAGGACGTGCAGGGTTGGCTGGGCGAGGGTATCCAGGACCAGATTTATCCGATGCTCTATTTCCGTGGCAACCACTTCTACCCTTTTGCCCTCGACTGGCAGGAACAAAGCAACGGACGCCAAATCATCCCCGGTCTGGGCATCTACTTCCTCGACCCCGGTGAGGGGAACTGGACGCTGGACGAGATTGAGCGGCAGATGTACTTTATCCGTGCACAAGGTCTGGCAGGCGAGGCGCACTATCGGGTGAAGTATCTGATGGACAACACGCAAGGGCTTTATGGTGCGCTGGAAGAAGACTTCTATACCGCCCCTGCCCTGCATCCCGCCATGCCGTGGATAGACAATGTAGCCCCTACACCTCCCGCCGGACTCACAGTAACAGCACCGGAAAACGGCTATTGGAAACTAAGCTGGCAACCCGCCACGGACAATGACAAGCGGAATGCCCCGATGTATGTAGTCTACGGTTCGGACACCTATCCCGTAGATACCTCCAATCCGGAGAATATCCTGGCACAACGAGTGCAAGGCACGGAATACACCTATGCCCCCATCCGTCCTTGGATGGCACGGAAGTACTTTGCCGTGACAGCCGTAGACCGCTGCGGAAACGAAAGCGAGGCATGCCAGTCGGGAAATCGGTAAAAAGAAAGTACTCTCTACCGGTTCATCTAAGAAAACGTTCTATATTAACAGAATCGTCCATTGCCATGATATGTGGATTAATAAAACGTTTCATAAAGATTATTCCAGCAATATTATTTTTGCTTTGGCGTTATCCATTTTAGGCATTGTAGCACCCACAGGTGCACCAATATAGGTAGGGTCGCATATAACGTAACGTTTACCGTTCATTGCGACGTAATCACCGGTTATATTCTCTGTAAATTGTACAGCGGTAGCCAAATGCCCCGGATAATAAATCAGTACGACTTCCAGTCCTAACAAATCGCGCACCAATCGCGAAAATAGTATAGACCGATTCTCACAATCACAATAGGGATAATAAAGAGTCTCGTCGGCAAAGAATGCTCTGTCTCCACCCCATACTTTGTCGTCATATTCATAGACAAATGCCGTTTGTACAAAGTTAAGTATCCGATTTACGGCTTCTGACTGCGTCTTTCCTGCTATTGCTTTTTTCAGACTGGGATACAAAGAGTTTTTAGCCTGCTTACTTAACGGCGTGTTTGCATACATAGCCCACCGAGTTCCGAAATCTTCGTTTATCATTGACGTGGGATAGGTATCAAAGAATTTCACCAGATTTTCATTAGTATTTACTGTAACTATCATTTCAGGGTAACGCTTGGATTGCAGGGAGCGTTGAGCCGAAATTCGTACGGCCAATAGCGGTTCTGTTGGAATCTGCAATGAGAGCGGAGTTTCTTTCGGGAAAGCGACCTGACATATACGCAATTGTTTTTGGTCACAATCCAATGGATAAAAGCTTTCTCCATCAATTTTCCAATAATTTTTATCATATATCTCATGGTTACTTGCATACAATAAATACAGCCGGTTTCCAGCACTTGCCAACCGCATCTTATATCCCGACTGGCAATAAAGGAAAGCAGTGAACAAAACGGCTTCATTGGAACCCGATTTAAAGAAACTATAGGACAAATCGCGCAGCATCAACAGATAAGCCCAATCGCATAACCTGTTTTGGGAACGTATTCCAAGGCAATCATTTATAACATTGTTATAAGCCGTACCTGACAGTTTGTTCCAAATTGTCGCTATCTCATTTTCATTACAACTGCGCAAAGTGAAACGATGCTTGTCTTCCAACCGTACTTTCAGCGAAGTGTTGAAGAACTTAAAAACGTAGTATGATTCAACCGGCGGTTTCGGAGTTTCCTCAATAGGTACAACCGGTTCAGGTTGAGGCTCCGGCTTAACAATCGGAATTATTTCATCAAAAGGTTTCGGAGTGTCTTTTATTGGCTTATCCTTGTCTTCGTCGGGATAAACCACCGGTGGGACAGGTTTGTCTTCATCAGGCACAGGTATGCCCTGGAAAGCATTAAATTCCTTCCATGTCTTTTTTAGCAATGAAGCGTATTCTTCATTAATCTTGTTCCTGAAGTCTTCAAACTCTTTGTTCCGTGTATCCCTGAATGAAGCGTAGTCACCTTCAAGTTTCTTCTTGAATTCCTCGAACGTATTTTGTGCCTTGATGCCCAAAGGCATCAAGACACAAAAAAGTACTAAATAAATAATTTTATTTACCATAACACCAAGCTGTTAATTACTGCCAAATACATAAGATACACTTAAAGAAAGCTTATTCTGCTTCGTTTTATAATCACCTAATGACTCATAAGATTTATGGTTGGTGATACCTTTGGCATATTGTGCATTGATCTGCACCAGTCCAACCCGGAAGCCAAGCCCTATTTCAGCAGCCATATTGAAACGTTTTGGGAAAGCTTCTTCTCCATAAAAATCAGTAAAATCTTCAAGATTATCTTCATCGTCAGTGTAAGCACCATACACACTGTAGTTGAAGCCTAAACCACCATGTACCGATAATGCCACTTTATTTGCAAAAGGCAATCTGTAATAAGCATGCAACGGAACATAGATACAATGCTCTATAAATTGATTGTAATCATAGTCATCGTTCCACGACATATACAATTCATAGAATACTCCAGAATAAAACCCGAGTCCGAAAGAAAAACATGGCTGGAAATGCAACCCAAGCTGCATGCCATGTAGTGACTTTCCTTCCCCATCATCCCAAACTCCATTTTCTTTCAGTTTCTCCCCTTCCCCTCTGGTCACCAATTGCTTTGACACGTATCCCATCGAGAATCCCACCGGACAAACATCATATTCGCGTTGCCAAGGCCATACAAAAGAATTGCGTGCGGAAATCTTGAATTCTTGTTCCACATCCATGTCTTTGGTTATCCTTATCTTCCGCTTTTTACTATTTCCATAGTAAATCATGTTCATATCGTAGCTTTTCCCAATGGGCTTGGTCAATGTGTAAGAAGCCTGCCGGGTTCCCTCTTGTTTTCCGTCGATATAAAGATCCGCATCCACTTTTTTCCCGTTGTAGGTTGCGAAAGCTTCAAATGTCTTTTTCTTGATAGGCTCCAGTTTGATTTTAGTTTCAGAAAGTCCGCTTACGGTAAATGCCTTTGAATCCGTCTCTTGAAGGCTGAGCCTGGCTTCCACATTATAAGAATCGTAAGGCAACTCTATTGTCAACGGAGTTTTCCCTTTTTCTTCACCATTAATGAATAGCACCGCTCCGGTGGGATCGCTTATGAATTCCACCATTTTTCTTTCTCTGAGGTCATACTCAAAACGTACATTTTCTTCCGTCACTTCTATCTCCTCTTTTTTCAGTGTTTTCCCATTATGACTGATTGTAAGAGTATGCTTTCCAAGCGAAACGCCAGTAATGGTAGCCGGAGTATTTTCTTTTTGACCGGTTTCCAACGAAGCTATGGCACCCTCAGGTTTTGTTATAATGTTGATTGACATCGTTTTGTCATTCCTCAGCACAACGTCGTATGCTTGTTTAGGTTCCAACTTTATATTAGACAAGCGGTTGCTCATCCCATACTTATCGAGCCCGGCTTCCATATACGCATTCTCTGTGGGGGTAACAAAAAGCCATATCTCGTGTTCTGCTTCTTTCAGTTTGTCTTTGATATCTTCAATCGGGGCACTGTTTCCGAAACTGAATTTTACGTTGGCTGCATCTGCCATCGTCATATTCTCAAATCTCACACGTACCCATGCGCAATCTTCTTCACCGTTGGAATCTTTCGGCCACCCGTTCTGGAACAAGGTTCCCAAATTTGCCATGCCGCCTGCCGATTTCACAATCCTGAAGGAGTGTAGTTGTAATTGAGGCTTGTCTTGACCGTAAACCAAGCATGACAACATTATTACAAAAATAGCCAACAAAATCCTTTTCATAGTTTATAAAGATTAAAACATTAAAACTCAAATTTATTCATGAATTCATCCAATGTCAGCATGTTGGATTTCTCCGGTTGCCACAGCCTGACATGGATGACAGGAAGCTCCTTCGAAGCATCCAATATAAGGGTCAAATATCCTCGGTCAGAATAGATCGGTGAATTATACAATTGGTTAATTTGTATGGCAAACGCCGTTCCGCGAGGTATCCGTGGAGCATTTATCACTTTGGTCTGGTTGTCTTCGAAAGTAAGGTGAATGTATTCCCGCTCATTGAAATGTCTCCGCAAATTGGAAAGATATTGTTGCTTGTTCTGTCGAGTAAACCGCACATCTGTATTCCCGAAATCGATTGGCATCCCTTCAACTTGATTGGAAGAAGCTGTTTTCAATACCGTGCCGGTTATGATAATCGCTTCATCAGAGAATATCTTTTCAAGATAATCCAGCCTTTTTAAAGAATAAGCAGTCTGATAATCTTCCATGAATTGCAGAATGGTAAAACGCGATATTTCCGTCCACGAAGAGGCTGCGTTGAAAATGTCTTCCTCTGCCTTTTTGCTCAAAGCCAAAGCTACCGACTGGATTTTCTTGCTTTCTTCATTAAATCTGAATACCAAGTTTTCCATGAACGACTTCCCATTCCTGAATTTGATTTTCACCTTGCAGAAGCGTGCCAGAACTTGCCCGTTGGCTTGTATGAATTCATAATTCTGCTTTTCGCCTACCAAAGAGACAGTTCCTGTCTTACTCAGTAAAGTCTCAAACAACTTATACCCTTCAGGAGTGAAATGCGGATAAGCAGCTTGGGGCGTTCCCTGCTTGATGGCATTTTCCACCTGCTGCAAGACATTGGCAAGCTCTCCACTATTGGAAACTGTGGAAAGTTCCATCCGTTGCTTGGTACGTATCGGTTCCGCAGGAACTTCGGCTACAACAACAGAGGCTGCTGTTTCTTTCATACGCTTTTCATCAATAGCCATTGTGTTTTTCTTCACATTTACTTTGACAGGTATTTCTGCCAAAGCATTGTCTATCGGTGGAGCAGATATTTCTGAAAATATAGCCCTCAACTCTGCATCAAGATTCTCAGCTTCTTTGCGAAAACTATATTCATAGCGCATTTTCATCTTTCCATCGGCAGGCAATGAGACTAAATCCATTTCCCCGATGCCGTCTTTTACAACTAAAGGACCAACGAAAGACTGCCCATCGAAATAGCGTAGTTGTATGCTTGCCACATCCCGATTCTCATAGGTGAAACGCATTTTGGCAAAATAGCGGTTATCGCTATTGACACATTCTTCCAGATTTGCTCTGACGCGGGATATGACTGATTTTATCTTCAACGGCAGGAAAGTAAGACAATTCACCTCCTCGCCAGTATTGAAATCTGCATAGACAGCATCCCGATTGACCTTGGCGAGCATCAATGCCCAATAATAGTTGCGCAACGCATCGTCTATCTGTAATCTTTGTTCCGCAATCTTTCCGGTTTTTACAAAATCAAGAATCTTGTTCTTCCGTTCCTCAAACATTCGGTCAACCTCACTTTTGGCAACCCATCTGAAAACTTTGGCATTGGGTTCCGGTTCCAGAACAATCATTTCCACGTTTTGCAGGGAAGCAAAAGAAGATGATTTGACAAATCCCTTTTGAGCATAATATGAATATTCAACTCCCTCATTGACCAGTCTATTCTCATTTTCTTCTTGCATTGTCGTTGATACACTGACTGATATTTGCCTAATAATTTGAGATAAAGCATCATGATCAGCCTCTTCTACCGTAGTACCATTTCCTTCTGCACTCCAATATTTAGAATCTGACTTTATATGCTGTATATTTACCTGGGCATACAAACCATAACTGCGAAAATTAATCAATATCAGAATTGTTAATATTAATACTCTCATCGATGCCTACTTGTTACTTCTTTTAGCCAATTCCTTTTCTATTTTTTCTTCGAATTTTTGAAATTGATATTCCATCTTTATTCTATCTTCATCCGGGACTTGCTGTTTTACCTTATCAACTATTTTAGCCGCCATTTTAGTCACATCCCCCTGATACTCAACACAAACAAAGATATGATATTGACGATTGGGTTGCATATACTGATTCGTTTTTATCACTACAGTATTTTCAACGATTTCCTCTGCTATTTGCAACGCTTTCCCTTCTCCTTTACTGCCTTCATCTATGACACTTTGTCCCTCCGATGTTGTCCCCGCATACTTCTCCCATGAAAGATCAGCTTCATTCGTTGCAGTTTTGATTATGGCACTGATAGCACGTGCCAATGCAGCTCTTGCTTGTCCTTCTGCATAAGCTTTTGCAAACGACAACCGATGATTCGTTGCTTCTCCATAGGCACGTGTTGCCGGGCTTTGTTCAACCAAAATCTGACATTCGTTCAACTCTATTTCAGTCCCCCATGGGGCTTGTTTGGTACCTTTAGTCGTACCTCCTGGCGTTGTTACTTGCTTTGACCCTCCACATGCACCCAACAAACAGATTGATGCAATAGCAAACACTAATGTTTTAAACTCTTTCATAACGATTTCTTTTAAATTAATAACTAAAATTGTAAAATTATTTTGGCAATGGAAGAGAAAGTATAACGAAAAACTATTGTCTTTAGGATAAGGAGAGAAGAGATGCAAAAAAAAGCGCAGGGCATCTTTTTCTGTCTTCTGTAGTTGAGGTCTTAGGAAACCTTGCATAATCAAAGAAGTAAGATGCACCTACGCTAAACGTAGGCGTCAGCCATCTTATTCTTAATCATTATGCAATTTGAAAGTTCCTAAGTTTCAACTACGATTAAAGAATAATAGCAAACGCTAATATTTTCCCATAAAAATGATTACCAGCAACACTTCACTCTTATAATCGAAGGCAAATGTATGGAATCTTATTTAAAAATCGAAGAAAAAAGAGTTTTTTTATAATGATTATCCGTAATATACCCTCATGTCTTCCACATTACGGCACATCAATGCTACCAGGAAGCAAGATACGTGTATAAGCCTGTTGGAAAGGCAGCATAGGGAAGATACAATTAAAAGCCTTATAATATAGCATTGAAAGGCTTATAACATGACATTAAAAGGCTTTCAATGACACATCACTATAAGGACGAAGCCGACAGAAGCGGTGAAAGGATAAAGATGAAGCATGCAAACAGCCTATCAGAGGCGAGGAATGCGGATAATCATATTTTCTCACTATGAATACAGGACTACTCCACCCTTACAAACGCCCGATACCTGCTTCTCGGCGTAACCGGTATCAACGGCAGATAGCCTGACACCACCCTGCCTTGCTCCACACGTAGCGGATGTTCCAGCACATCCCTTGCGTGCTGCTCCTGCAAAGCCTCTTGAGCGGGAAAGTATTCGATAGAGAAAAATCCTTCGCCACCGGGAGCGACGAATCTATCGCAGAACGTATGAGCAACAATCCCCATATTCATCCGCAAATTAACCTCCACACAAGGATTGACTGCATACGGATGCCCCTTCTCTTGGCGGCAGACCATCATGTCTACCCCCAAAAAGCCGGTATAATCAGTCCCCAGCGCAGCCAGGCCTTTTCGCACAGACTCGCGCAGACGATGGAATGCTTCCAAAGGAACATAAGTCTGAATCCACTCCTCCACCTGCATGTCCGTGGCCAGCAAATTACCGCGATAGGCCCCTTTGCCATCCGTGACAAAGCGGGAATAGCCTACAAAACGGACACCTCCCTTGCCATCGGCATAGAACTCCATTGCAAAATCCTCCACCTTATTATATATAGGTTCCAACCAGAAAGCCCCATCGGTACGCAAAGCGCGACAACACCAGTCTATCACCTTTTCCATCTCCTCCTGCCGATACCAGCAAAGTCCCTTCCCACTGCCCGACCAAAGCGACTTGCAGATGCACCCACAGTCCTGCCAACGCAACAGCAGCTCCTGCACAGCTTCCCGCCCCTTGTTTGCAAAATCGTCTGCCGTCACAAGAACGCCTTCACCACCACAGAGATAGGACATATTCCCGGACTCACCACCACATGCGTAGAGTAAACGGACATTGGCGCGCGAAGCCAGTCGGCGATAACGGGAAAGGTCTGCTGCCGAAGGAAGCAGCGATTCCGCTACTCCCCCTTTCAGCATCCGCTTACGGATAGCGGGATTCCATCCCCAAGGCATCACCTGCATATCAGCATAATCGGGTAGCTCCGGCTCCGTCACCAACTGCACATCCAACCGGAACAACTGTTGCATCTGTTTCAGATAATCTGCATTATAGGCGGAAGGAGCCAACACGCCACTACCCGGCCGGGCATACCAAATCGGCAGCAAAGCCAGGTCTTCAGCCATACGACGGATGGTAGCGGGCGCCATATAATTTTCTTCGTTATTTCCCAATGCCATGTCAGCATCAGGATTGAACACATAAAGTTTCATCTCTTTCAATTATTTAATCAATTACCCACTTTTTGTTTGAAAGTGCAAAGTTATACAATATTTTGCCATCTCTACTTTGCAAATACACAAAAAAGCAGTATATTTGCCGCCTGATAAACCGAATTGAAAGCATGGAAGCATTTTACCGTACACACGCTTATCTCGTAGAGCATACCCATGCTCCCGTACGCCGCGACCTGATGGACGAAATAGACTGGAACGACCGTCTTATCGGTATCAAGGGGACAAGAGGCGTAGGTAAGACCACCTTCTTGCTACAATACGCCAAAGAAAAATTCGGAACAGACCGTTCCTGCCTTTTCATCAACATGAACAACTTCTACTTCTCCGGACATGGCATCGTGGAATTTGCCGCCGAGTTCCAGCGCCGCGGAGGAAAAGTGCTGTTGATAGACCAAGTATTCAAATATCCAGAGTGGAGCAAGGAGCTACGCATGTGCTACGACCGTTTCCCAAACTTGAAAATCGTATTCACCGGTTCCTCTGTGATGCGTCTGAAAGAAGAGAATATGGAGTTGCGCGACATTGTGAAAAGCTACAACCTGCGCGGCTTCTCCTTCCGCGAATACCTGAACCTGCAGACGGGCATGAAATTCCATGCCTATCCGCTGGAAGAAATCCTGAGCAACCACGAACAAATAGCCAAAGGCATCCTCTCCAAAGTACGTCCGCTGGACTACATGCAGGACTATATGCACCACGGCTTCTACCCTTTCTTCCTCGAAAAGCGCAACTTTTCGGAGAATCTGCTCAAGACGATGAACATGATGGTGGAAGTGGATATCCTTCTAATCAAACAAATAGAACTGAAATATCTTTCGAAGATAAAGAAATTGCTATATTTATTGGCTGTGGACGGACCGAAAGCACCGAACGTCAGCCAACTGGCAAACGACATACAGACATCCCGCGCCACAGTAATGAATTACATCAAGTATCTGGCAGACGCACGACTCATCAATATGGTATATCCGAAGGGAGAGGAATTTCCCAAGAAGCCATCGAAGATAATGATGCACAATTCAAATCTGATGTATTCCATCTATCCCGTCAAGGTGGAAGAGCAGGACGTACTGGACACTTTCTTTGCGAACACAATGTGGAAGGACCACAAGGTGAACAAGGGCGACAAGAACATCTCGTTCATGGTAGACGAGGTGATGCCTTTCAAGATTTGTCCGGAAGGGACAAAGATAAAGAATAATCCGGGAGTCACTTATGTACTGCATAAGGCGGAAATAGGCCGAGGTAACCAAATACCTCTCTGGTTATTCGGCTTCTTGTATTAAGAAAGAGAGATTTTTTACTTAAATAAATAATTCAATTTAGTTATGACTAAACAGAAGAAATTCATTACTTGTGATGGTAACCAGGCTGCTGCACATATCTCATATATGTTCTCCGAAGTAGCTGCCATCTACCCCATCACCCCCTCTTCTACGATGGCTGAATATGTAGACGAATGGGCTGCCGCAGGTCGCAAGAACATCTTCGGCGAAACAGTATTGGTACAAGAAATGCAATCGGAAGGCGGTGCTGCCGGTGCCGTTCACGGCTCTCTGCAAGCCGGTGCGCTGACTACCACCTACACAGCTTCACAGGGTCTGTTGCTGATGATTCCGAACATGTACAAGATTGCCGGTGAATTCCTGCCTTGCGTGTTCCACGTATCGGCACGTACACTGGCAAGCCATGCACTGTGTATCTTCGGCGACCACCAAGACGTCATGTCTGCACGCCAGACAGGTTTTGCCATGTTGGCCGAAGGTTCCGTACAAGAAGTCATGGACCTGGCAGGTGTTGCCCACCTGTCCACCATCAAGGCACGTGTTCCGTTTATGAACTTCTTCGACGGTTTCCGTACTTCTCACGAAATCCAGAAGATTGAGATGCTGGAGAACGAAGACCTCGCTCCGCTTATCGACCAGGAAGCTCTGGCTGAATTCCGCGCACGTGCATTGAACCCGATGAATCCGGTTGCCCGTGGTATGGCCGAAAACCCCGACCACTTCTTCCAACACCGTGAGTCTTGCAACAATTACTACGAAGCTGTTCCGGCTATCGTTGAGGAATACATGAACGAGATTTCCAAAATCACAGGCCGCAAGTACGGTTTGTTCGATTACTATGGTGCAGAAGATGCAGAACGCGTCATCATCGCCATGGGTTCTGTAACGGAAGCTGCCCGCGAAGCCATCGACCACCTCGTTGCCAATGGCGAAAAGGTAGGTTTGGTTGCCGTTCACTTGTATCGTCCGTTCTCTGCCAAGCACTTCCTGGCCGCCGTTCCCAAGACTGCCAAGAAGATTGCCGTACTGGATCGTACGAAAGAACCGGGTGCCAACGGTGAACCGCTGTACCTCGACGTAAAAGACTGCTTCTACGGTGCAGAGAATGCTCCGGTTATCGTAGGCGGCCGTTACGGTTTGGGCTCAAAGGACACTACTCCCGCACAAATCCTCGCCGTTTACAAGAACCTGGCCATGCCGATGCCGAAGAACCACTTCACTATCGGTATCGTAGACGACGTCACCTTCACTTCTCTGCCCCAGGAAGAAGAAATCGCATTGGGCGGCGAAGGCATGTTCGAAGCCAAATTCTACGGTTTGGGTGCTGACGGTACGGTAGGTGCCAACAAGAACTCCGTGAAGATTATCGGTGACAATACCGACAAGCACTGCCAGGCTTATTTCTCTTACGACTCCAAGAAATCAGGCGGTTTCACCTGCTCACACCTGCGTTTCGGTGACACTCCTATCCGCTCTACATATCTGGTAAATACACCTAACTTTGTGGCTTGCCACGTTCAGGCTTACCTGCACATGTACGACGTAACCCGCGGTTTGCGTAAAAACGGCTCTTTCTTGCTGAACACCATCTGGGAAGGCGAAGAACTGGCCAAGAACCTGCCTAACAAGGTGAAGAAGTACTTTGCACAAAACAATATCACTGTTTACTATATCAACGCAACCCAGATTGCACAAGAAATCGGTTTGGGCAACCGTACCAACACCATCCTGCAATCCGCATTCTTCCGTATCACCGGCGTTATTCCGGTTGACTTGGCTGTAGAGCAGATGAAGAAATTCATCGTTAAGTCTTACGGCAAGAAGGGTGAAGATGTTGTCAACAAGAACTATGCAGCCGTTGACCGTGGCGGTGAATACAAGCAGCTGGCCGTCGATCCTGCTTGGGCCAATCTGGCAGACGACGCCAAGGCTGAAAACAACGACCCCGCATTCATCAACGAAGTGGTTCGTCCTATCAATGCACAAGACGGTGACCTGTTGCCGGTATCTGCATTCAAGGGTATCGAAGACGGTACTTGGGAACAAGGTACTGCCAAATACGAAAAACGTGGCGTGGCTGCATTCGTTCCCGAATGGAATGCTGAAAACTGTATTCAGTGTAACAAGTGCGCTTACGTTTGTCCTCACGCTGCCATCCGTCCGTTCGTACTCGATGCCGAAGAGCAGAAGGGTGCCGACTTCACTCAACTGAAGGCTGTAGGTAAGGCATTCGACGGCATGACATTCCGTATTCAGGTAGACGTTCTCGACTGTCTGGGTTGCGGCAACTGTGCCGATGTTTGTCCGGGTAACCCGAAGAAGGGTGGCAAGGCTCTGACTATGAAGCACCTCGAAAGCCAATTGCCGGAAGCTGCCAACTGGACTTACTGTACTGAAAACGTGAAGAGCAAACAACACCTGGTCGACATCAAGGCTAACGTGAAGAACTCTCAGTTCGCTACTCCTTTGTTTGAGTTCTCAGGCGCTTGCTCCGGTTGTGGTGAAACTCCGTACGTCAAACTGATTTCCCAGTTGTTCGGTGACCGCGAAATGGTGGCCAACGCAACAGGATGTTCTTCCATCTACTCCGGTTCAGTACCTTCTACTCCTTATACCAGGAACGAAAAAGGTCACGGTCCTGCTTGGGCAAACTCATTGTTCGAGGACTTCTGCGAATTCGGTCTGGGTATGGAGCTTGCCAACGAAAAGATGCGTGCACGTATCGTGAAGGCTATGGAAGATGCCATCGCAGCAGAAGGAACTCCGGCCGAATACAAAGAAGTATTCCAAGCTTGGATTGAAAACATGTACGATGCAGACAAGAGCAAAGAACTGGCTGAAAAGATCATTCCGATGGTAGAAGCAGCCAAAGACAAGTGCGACAGCTGCAAGGCCATCGCCAGCTTGTCTCAATACCTGGTAAAACGCAGCCAGTGGATTATCGGTGGTGACGGTGCTTCTTACGACATCGGTTACGGTGGTCTCGACCATGTAATCGCAAGCGGCAAGGATGTCAACATCCTCGTACTGGATACCGAGGTTTACTCCAACACGGGCGGACAGTCTTCTAAGTCTACTCCGGTAGGTGCCATCGCCAAGTTTGCCGCTGCCGGCAAGCGTGTACGCAAGAAAGACCTCGGCCTGATGGCTACTACTTACGGTTATGTATACGTTGCTCAAATCGCCATGGGTGCCGACCAGGCTCAAACCCTGAAGGCTATCCGTGAGGCAGAAGCATATCCCGGCCCGTCACTCATCATCGCTTACGCTCCGTGTATCAACCACGGTCTGAAGGCAGGTATGGGCAAGAGCCAGGCAGAGGAAGAAAAGGCTGTCAAGTGTGGTTACTGGCACTTGTGGCGCTACAACCCGGCTTTGGAAGCCGAAGGCAAGAATCCGTTCACGCTGGATAGCAAGGAACCGGATTGGAGCGGATTCCAAGACTTCTTGAAAGGCGAAGTTCGTTACGCATCCGTAATGAAACAATATCCGCAGGAAGCCGACGAGCTGTTCAAGGCAGCTGAAGAAAACGCTAAATGGCGTTACAACAGCTACAAGCGTCTTTCCAAAGAGAATTGGGGCGCTGAAGTTGCAGAGTAATTCCGATTACTAAATAAAGAATAGAGGCTGCTCCTGAATAAGGCGCAGTCTCTATTTGTTTTAATCAACAATACTAAATATCACAGGTTATGATTGGATTTATCATTTGGGTTATCGGCGTGGTTCTGTGTGTCAAAGCCGTACTTGAAATCATGAAGTGGCCGGTAGACGGCGTGAAGAAACTATTAGTTGCGATTATCCTCCTGCTTACCAGCTGGATCGGAATCTGCGTCTACTACTTCTGGGGAAGAGAGAACCTGCCTCAAATACTGAAATAAACTTTGGTATCGTCTGAACAGAAGTAAAAACAAACATGTGTATCGGGTGGGAATCGCACGACAGCGTTTCCCGCCCGATTTATTTTCGGGAGTCAAACGGAGAATACAATCCGTTTCATTAGCCTCTTCTTTTCAGGAACCCGGTAGGACTCTCCCCAAACTGTTCCTTATAGCATTTCGTGAAATAGGAAGGTGACGAAAAGCCCACTTCATAAGCAATCTCCGCTACCGTCATGTCAGAGGAAGCAAGCAGTGAGGCAGCCTTTTTCAACCTCATCTGGCGCAGCAGCTCATTCGGCGAATAGTTGGTCAGCGATTTCAGCTTACGGTAAAGCTGCACACGGCTCATACCCATATTCCGTCCCAAGTCCTCCACATTGAGTTCCGCATCTTTCATCCTCTCCCCGACAAGCGATTTGAAGCGGGAGACGAAGTCCTTATCCAAGTCACTGATGGTTTCCTTCTCAATAGTCTGGTTATCTCCGAAAAACTGCCTCAACTGACGACGGTTTGCAATGAGATTGCGGACACGCGACAAGAGCAACTGCGAATTGAACGGCTTGGAAATATAAGAATCGGCACCGCCATCATAGCCTTGGATACGCTGCTCGTCCAGCGAGCAGGCCGTCAGCAGAATCACCGGGATATGGCATGTCTGCAACTCTCCCTTCAAGCGGCGGCAACATTCCACACCATCCATACCAGGCATCATTACATCCGAGACAATCACATCCGGCACATACCTCATGGCCAGCCGGATACCCTCTGACCCGTCCGCTGCATCCAGTACGCGGAATTCGTTCGACAACAGCGACTTCACATAGCTGCGTATATCCGAATTATCGTCAATTACCAGCACAGTAGGACAATCGGCCTCAACCACCTCTTCGCCTGCCTTCACTTCCATATCTATCAGGGTAGACGACACTTCCTCCCCTTCGACAGGCAGCGTCACTATAGTGGGGCGATACTGCGAAACATCCTGCTGTGGAAAAGTAACGGTAAAGGTAGTACCTTTCTCGTCGCTGCGTGCCGTGATGTTGCCGCCATGCATCTCCACAAAGGCACGTACCAGCGCCAGTCCGATACCGGTACCGGCCTGATGCCCGTTTACTTGATAGAAACGCTCGAAGATGGCTTCCACATCGGTCGAAGAAATGTAACTGCCGGAATTGAAGACGGACAGAGTATAGTTCTGTTCCGCCTTTAACAAGCGTAGGGCGATTTTCCCGTTCTCCGGCGTATACTTCACAGCATTGGAGAAGAGATTGAAGTAAATGCGCTCCATCTTCTCCGCATCCGCCATCATCCGGAAGTCCGCATCGGGAGATGCCTCAAAGCTGAAAGCAATATGTTTCTTCAGCAACGCCATGCGGAAAGAATCGTTCCAGCCCCGGAAGCTGTCGAGTAAATCAAAAGGTTCGAGATGAAGCTCCATGCGCCCGTTCTCCACCTTCCGGAAATCAAGTATCTGGTTAACCAGGCGAAGCAGGATATGCACATTCTTTTTCATCAGTTCGAGGAGCTGGCGCGGCTGTCCGTCGATAGTGCGGTTTGCAAGAAGCTGCTCTATGGGATCGGCTATCAGCGTCAGCGGAGTACGGAAATCGTGCGAAATATTCGTGAAGAACACCAACTTGGCATGCGTAGCCTCCTCCAATTCATGAGAAAGCTGTTCCAACTGCGACTTCTGCACTTCCAGCTGTTCCTTCTGCTGTATCAACTGTGTTTTCTGTTCCTCCAGTTTCTTTTTCTGCATGGACAGCTCACGGTTCAACCGATTCTTGGCACGCAAGGAGAGGTAGACAGCCACCAACAAGCCGACCAGCAACAACAAGGCGGACAGACTGCCGTACAAGACAACCTGCTGTGTGGCATAGCGGACCAAATACTGGTTTATCTTTCCGTTCAGGGTTTCTATCTTTCCATCCAGGGTGCCGATATGAGCGGTCTGCATCTTCATGATGAGAGCATTGTCGCGATTGACGACGGAAGTACCCAGGATAGTTTCACGGGGAAAATCACGCTTGTTCAGGATATCCATGGCAATCTGCATCACACGGTCGCCACCGGTAGGATATATAAACGTGGCATCCAGTTCGCCGGCAAGCACTTTCTCCACTCCGTAGTCTTTGCCGGGCAGGGCGTCTATGCCGATGAACCGCATTTCTTTCTCCCGTCCCTTGCTAGCAACGGCAGCATAGGCCCCTGCCGCCATGCGGTCATTCTGTGCATACACCAGGTCGATATGAGGGAAACGGTCTAGCAGGATATCCATTTTTTCTTCGGCCTTAAGTTGCAGCCAGGCACCGTCTTCAACGGCCAGCAACCGGATACCGGGATAAGCGGATAGAGCCTTCACAAATCCTTGATGACGGTCTACGGCGGGTGTGGAGCCCACCAAACCGGAAATTTCAACCACATCTCCCTGCCCGTGCAACACATTGGCCACATACTCTCCCACAGCTTTCCCTATCTCGTAGTTGTCTGCACCGACATAGGCCGTGTATTTATCCGAAAGGATTTTACGATCTATCACAATCACCGGAATGCCCCGGTTGTATGCCTCTTCCACCACCGGAGTGATCGGAGCGGCTTCATTAGGGGCCACAATCAGCAGGTCCACCCCTTCGGCTATCAGTTCACGAATGTCTTCTGCCTGACGGTCGTTGTCGTCGATGGCAGTACGGATGTCCACCTCCACATCTTCATAGAAATGGGCTTCACGGAGTATCTCGCTGTTCATCCGGCGGCGCCATTCATCCTCGCTACATTGGGAAACGCCGATACGGAAACGTGCCTCACGCCGGGAGCAGGCCACCGCCACTCCCCAAAACACAAGCAAAAAGAATAAAATCCGAAGGTTATGTTGTCTCATCATTTTACTTTTGATTTAAGATATTGTTTCGTTTTTCTTTTATATTCTCCACCATTGCTCCCAATCCACACAACAACAGACACTCCCGAAAAACCGGAGCAAGGCCAAGCCGATAACCGCAGTTGAGCAAATCTAAATAAAATCTTCCAAAAAGACGAATAAAATGGGAAAAAGTTGCCTCACCAGCACTGTTACCCCAATGGCAATGCAAACGCTTCCCGGCCCATGGCATCAATGTATAATGAATAAAGAGAAACTCTTTTTCTCTCTAAAAGCTTTTCTAAACCGATGCAAATATATACCTTTGTATCACCATCGAACAACTCAATGGTAACAAAACATTATTAATTTCAAACATAATCAATATGGGAATATTTGACAAAATTTTCAAAGCTGTGCCAGAAGAAGAGAAGCTGACCCAGCAAGAAGCATTTGCCGGAATTGCTCTTGCAATGGCCGGTGCAGATGGAAGTATTGCAGAATCCGAATGGGCAGGAATCGTTAACTACATCCGTCGATTGAGAATATACGACAACTTCTCCAATCCGGCTTTCGACAAGCTGTTCGACAAGTTATTCAGAATCCTCAGGAACCAAGGTCCCGGTGCATTGGTCAACGCTTCCGTTGAAGGTCTTTCCGAAGATTTGAGGCTCACAGCTTTTGCATGCGCGGTAGATATTGCATTGGCAGACGGCGTGCTGGAAGAAGAAGAAAAGGAACTGATTAACCAGATGGCAGAATCTCTCGAAATCCCCGAACAGACTGCCATATCCATCATCGAGGTAATGATTATCAAGAACAAAGCCTAAACAACCTGAACCCGATATAAGACTTTGTTTTTAATGGTATAGAAACCAAACGTGATTAAACAATGCTATCTCGATTTCCCTTCCCCCACTGGAGGAGAGAAATCGAGATAGTACTTTTAACTCATAACACTTCTGAAAAAACTTATAACTGATAGGAAACGAGCAAAGTCTTTTATCACCTTATCACCCCAATCGTTCTCTGAACGCTTCGGGCAACTCCGGCATGGCACCGCTTTGCGTGCAAACGTATGCAGAGAACTCCGCGGCCAGTTTATGAGCTTCGGGTACCTGCTTTCCGCTGAGAATGGCAGCCGTGAAAGCTGCCGTGAACGAATCGCCCGCCCCCACGGTATCAGCCACCGGCACTTTCGGAGTCTCCTGGAAGGAAACCACTCCCGGAGTAAACACATAACTGCCGTTCGTTCCGCAAGTCAGGATAAGCATTTTCAAATTATATTTGGCCAGCAGAATCCAGCATTTGTCCTGCAAGTCGATGCCCGGATAGCCGAAGATACGGCTGATGGTCACCAGTTCCTCATCGTTTATCTTGAGAACATTGCAGCGGCGCATGGATTCGCAAAGTATCTCCTTAGTATAGAAACCCTGGCGGAGGTTGATGTCGAATATCTTCAACTGCTCGTCCATATCAGGCATCGCATCAAGAAAACGGTTGATAGTGGCGCGGCTAGTTTCACTGCGTTGCGCCAAAGAGCCGAAACACACGGCACGGGTATTCAGTGCCAGATGTCTCAATTCATCCGTAAACGGGATATTATCCCAAGCGACCCCTTCCTTTATTTCATAGCAAGGAACCCCTACGGCATCAAGAGTCACCTGTACGGTTCCGGTCGGATAAGGCACACGCTCTATCTGAGTTCGCAAGCCTTTCCGGGCAAAGACATCCAGAATCTCGTTTCCGTCGGCATCGGCACCTACGGCACTGACCACGCAACTGTCGAACCCAAACTGCGATGCATGGTAAGCAAAGTTTGCCGGAGCACCGCCTATCTTCTTCCCTTCGGGGAGGCAATCCCATAAAGCCTCACCCATTCCTACAATTACCTTATTCATGATATTATTTAGTTTATTGAATCATATGTTTTCATTCGTAGCGGCCTATTGTTCCACCTGACAAGAAGCAGTAAAAAAGTTGCCAAGTATAGGACAAAAAGTTGCCAACTACCTATTAAAAAGTTTCTAAGAACCAAGGATTATCTCTATCCCAAGGCTTGGGATAGACATCCGCAGGCTGGGGACAGATATCCGCAGCTTTGGGACATGCGTCCCCATCCTGCGAACAAACATTACCGCTTCATACGCAGCATATAGAAGAACAGATAGACTACCCCTACCGTCATCACAGCCACGGCACCGCTTTGTCCTACAGCATCACTTGCCAAGCCCATTGCTATCGGAAATACCGTACCGCCGAAGAGCCCCATAATCATCAAGCCGGAAACCTCGTTCTTCTTTTGTGGCATAGCAAGCAACGCCTGGGAGAAAATAACCGGAAAGATGTTCGAATTGCCGAAACCGATGAGGGCAATGCAAATATATATCATCGTCTTTTCATGGAATACGAACAACCCTACCATCGCCACTAACATACATAACACGCTGATGCCGAAGAAGGTTCGGGGAGCCATCTTTTGAAGGATGAAGGTTCCGAGAAAGCAACCCGCCGTGCGGAAGATGAAGTAAAGGCTGGTGGCAAAGCCGGCATCGGCCAGCGTCATGCCCAGGCGCTCCATCAGAATCTTGGGCGCCGTGGTATTCGTACCTACGTCAATGCCTACATGGCACATGATGCCCAAGAAGCAGAGAAAGATAAACGGCTTGCCCAGCAGGGCGAGGCACTCCCCGAAGGTGGAAGGGCGCCCCTCTTCCTTTTCTTCGCGGATGGAAGTACCGCTCAGCCAAAGAATGGCAATCACCGCAATGACCATATAGACCGGGAACAGCACCCTCCAGCCCATGCCCAGAGACGGAATGACCTGCGTAGCTCCCCACATGGCAATGTATGGAGCCAGAAACGAAGCAATGGCTTTTACAAACTGTCCGAAAGTGAGCGAACTTGCCAGCCGCTCGCCGCTTACGATGTTGGAAAGCAGCGGGTTGAGCGACGTTTGCATCAGCGCATTACCGATGCCCAGCAATGAGAACGAGAGCAGCATCAGCACGTAGCCGTCTCCGAAAACCGGGAGAAGCAAAGAGGCAAACGTGATGACAAGGCTGAGAAGCACCGTCTTCTTGCGTCCGATGCGGTTCATCAGCATACCCGTAGGTACGGAGAAGATGAGAAACCAGAAGAACACCAGAGACGGGAATATATTGGCTTGCGAGTCGGTCAGGTTCAAGTCGGCCTTCACGTAGTTGGAAGCGATGCCTACCAAGTCTACAAAGCCCATGGCGAAGAAGCAAAGCATGACCGGAAAGAGCTTTGCCAAGGAAGCGGAAGATGTAGCAGATTGTTTCATTTTACAATGTTCTTTTTAATGGTCAAATTATTTTCTACCTCCAGCGGATAGACGGTCAGGTTTCCTACCCGGCAACGGCCTTTGTCGGTCGATATGGAAAGAGTGGTGTAGGGTTCCGTGGGGAAAACCAAGTTTGTCATGACGAAACGCCCCTCTCCGTCGAAAGCCTCGATGCTGCAACGATCTATGAACAAACGCAGATGTTGTTTTCTGCCCTGAGGGGCCGGAGCCAGCGTGATGGCAGGAAAATCCTTGCTGAAGTCCGTCAGACCGCTTCGGGTGCGATCCATGCCGAAACTGTTGTCTGTCAGATTATAGGTCAGGACGGTCTGTTCCCCTTTAGGATTACTCAAGGTAATGTTTACCTTTCCGGCAGTGCGGGCGTCCAATTCCAGATTCACCTCACAGATTCCGCTATTGGCAACAGGCAGTTTCTTTGCCACACCGTTCTTGCCTACAGAGAAAGTACCGTAATCCATCGTTTTCTTGCCCCGCAAAGCCAATGTTTCGGGAGCCGGTACGGTAGTGAGATAATAGTCGCCGTCACCGACTTTGTAAAGACCCAAGTCGCGCGGAAGAGAATTGGCACTGCGATACTGCTTGGTGGGCACGTTGTTGGCGTACTGCCAATTACTCATCCACGCTATCACAGTATGTCTGTCATCAGGAACATTGCTCCACGACACAGTGGCATAATGGTCCTTTCCGTAGTCCATCCACTTGGTGACTTCGGGCTTGGTGTCGCAAGTAAAAGTCTTGCCATCGAAATCACCTACAAAGTACTGTGCCGCACTGCCGCCGAAGGGGCCTCCGGGATTGATGTTGCAGATAAGCACCCACTTCTTCTCGTCGGTACCCCGAACGGGCAACTGCATCAGGTCCGGGCATTCCCATACTCCCTCCTGACATCCGTAACCACGACCGAAGCTGCTCTCCTTTTTCCAGTTCTTCAAGTCGGGAGAAGAGTATATCCACATCTCCCTCTCCAGCGCGGCGGCAAGGACAAGAATCCATCTGCCGCTTTCGGCATGCCAGAACATATTCGGGTCGCGGCACTCCTTGTCCGAGGTGATGATGGGATTGTTTTCGTAGGTCTTGAAAGTCCGTCCGTTGTCCAAGCTATAGGCAAGACTCTGTATCTGGCTGGCACCCGCCGAGGTATAGATAGCGACAACGGCATCCTTGCCGAAACCAGCGGTGTTCTCCTTGTCCACCACACAGCTGCCGCTGAAAATCATTCCCAGCCCGTCGGGCACGAGCACCGGCTCTTCCGCTTTCCAGTTCACCAGGTCGGTGCTGGTGGAGTGTCCCCAACTAAGATTTCCCCACATGGAACCGTAGGGATTGTACTGGAAACAGAGATGATACACCCCATCCTTGTAGAACATCCCGTTGGGATCATTCATCCAGCCATAGCGGGGAGTATGATGAAAAAGCGGGCGGAAAGCTTCGCTGTTAGATGCGTCAAACGTATCGCTCAGGCATATATCGCTCCAGCAGGCATCCTCCATGGCATCGCGTACGTTGGCACGGCTGTTGCCCGTATGCACGTCCAGCGACACCTTGCCGGTTTCATACGGAGCCAGGTCGAAAGGCACCCGGTAATCCACGCGATTCATGGCAAGACGTACCGTCAGCGTACGCTCCACCTTATTATTTACCAGTACATGAATGGTTGCCTCCGGAGCAGCCTCTTCAACGGGCAACAACAGATACTTCCTGGGAGACACTACTTGTATCAGACTATGGTTGGCACCCAGATAATGGACCTTCAGGCCCTCTTGATTTTGCGCCGCACAAAGTCCAACGCTCATCCACAGCAGGAAGAGCAATGCGGCCAAATTTCGTTTTACGTTCATAATAGATATTTTATGTTTATTCATGGTTTCATGTTTTTCATCCGTTGCAAAGATACGGCCTTACGCCATTCCCGACTATCTTTTTTGTTTCAAAGCATACTACAAATGTTACATTCAGTCTAAAAATAGCCGTCAAGGCAGACCAGCGTGTCCTTTTCGTTCACAAAGAAAGAGACAATTCCACAACCATCATTGTTGGCAAATCATCTTGGCGAATCGGGAGACACAGAAGAGTGAGGACGATAAGGCTCTTTGTATAAACTGTCTGAATTCATTTGTGCACCGGCAGACAATGTTCCTGCCAATAAAAGTGCACCCAATATAGCTGGTATCTTCATTTTCTGTATTTTCATTAAAAGTTCATCTTTACCCTTGCATCTTTCAGTCTCCAAACTTCGGCAGCAACTTCCGTTGTATTTCCATCAGAGAATAGCTCCAATAGCGTACTGTTTTCTTTCAGAGGAAAGATTCTTGTAGTAAACGCATCTTCGTTATTGATAAATCCTTCCACTACAGAACCGTCAATAAACAAACGAATTTCCACCGGCTTGGTTGTGTCCAACCGATACCGGTCCTTGCGGATCTTCAAAGGAATGTGTGCACGCAAGGAAGAATGCGTCTGGTCTACAATAAGTTCCTCCTTTTCCACATCATAATAAATCAGGCTATATTCGCTATTATCCGGATTCTTGCACAATGTAAATCCAAACCGTCTTGCGTCACCGGGATAAAAAGTCGCCTTGACTTCAAGCTGATGTTCCCTTCTGCTCAAAATGCATGGTTTCGCAGTAGTCAATGCCTGCCTGGAATAAACCGTGGATTGTTCACGCAATTGTTTCATTACGGGATGGGGTGTCTGGCATAGTTTTCCATCTTTCAACTGCCATCTTCTGGGCATACTATAGAGATGCGCCCATCCTTGTTCATAAGTGGCTTCCCCTCCTATTTCATCGGGTATAATGGCAATGGCAGCAACATCCCCTTCCAGAGTCTCCACAACAGAGGGAGACAGCAAGCGGTTGATGACCTCCAGATTTTGAGGAACCGGATTGTCCGGTACAAACTTCTCATTCTTGAAATCTCCTATCCAATATTGGCAACGCGCAGGTATGCCGTTATGAGGAACCCTATTCACCAAAAGAACATACTTGCCGCCCATCTTCTTAAAGACCGGCATTTCCCAGAAAATACCGGAGTCATCCACTTCCGGATTGCCCTCAAACAGCAAATGTACAAAATCCCATCTCTTCAAGTCCGCCGATTTATAAAGCAGCAAAGCCCCGTGGGGTGTATCGGTCTGCTCAATGCCGAAGCCGATAATCATATACCAGACATCACCTTCTTTCCAGACATACTGGTCGCGCATGTCCGTACGGGTATATCCGGCAGGCTTCTCGGCGATAACCGGATTACCCGCATATTTCTCCCATTCTATCAGCGCAGTATCTTTCGGAAAAGCAATACCTACTCCCAGATTGTCTCCACCGGCTGTATATATCAGTTGGGGGATACCGTCATCATTGATGACAGCATATCCGGACCATATTCCATTCTTGTCATAAGCAGCATCAGGAGTCAAAGCCGGCTTTTCCTCCGTCCAATGAAGCATATCGGGACTGCTGAAATGTCCCCAATTTATCTGCCCCAGGAAAATGGCAGAAGCATTCTTCTGATTGAATATATGGTATTTACCTTTATAAAGAAGCAAGCCATGCGTTTCATTAGTCCAGTTGGCAGCCGGCAACAGATGATAGCGGGGACGGTTGAAGTCCTTCGCAAAACGGGTTTCCGGAATAGCCAAAACCGGAGTTTTCTTCAATCCCAAGGCAATCTCGTCTCTCCATGCAGACGAATCATCGGAAAAGGGAGTGAGGCTTATCCCGTCAATCAACCCGTTTATAGCCGTAACATCGTACATCCAAACCTTCTTTTCCCTGAAATCCTTACCTACCCGAAGGGTCATTTCCCCACCCAGTAAGTTCCGAGGCCATACCTCCGCACTCATCCTCTGCCCATTCAGGCAAACCGATTCATTGCTCAAATCAAGGCCCACATGCAGCCACTTGAAACGGTCGACTTTTGTCTTTAATGAACAGTAAGAGTATGAGCCATTCTGCCCCATTCCCAACAGCAGCTCACCATAACGGTCTACACATACCGCTACAGATGTTCCTGCCATGTCTCTGATTCCCATAAAGGCAGCAGTATCCGTCGGATAAGATTCCAAAGCAAACCATCCGGACAACGACGAAACCTCTCCTTCCGCGGTGGTTTCCATCCAGGTGGAATAGCCGTCTGTACGAAGGGCCTTACCTTCGACTCCGGCAACAAATTCCGGTATTTCCTTTATAGTGTACAAATTCAACAGTGACTTGCCGTCACTGGAAAGTAAGGAGTCCTGCCCGTCAAACGACCATGTTTTTTGAGCAAAAGCTGCATTCAAAGAAAGCAATAGACAGCCCAATATAGAATAGGCAAAGTGTTTCATAATAAAAGATTGTTTAAAGAAAGAGGGGGGAAACAAATGTTTCACCTCCCTTACGTTTCTATTTCAAAATACAATTAGTTGAACGGAGCATAACCGGGATTCTGTACATACTTACCTCCCGAGAATCCGTATTGATTGTTCGGAACCGGATAATACTCATCCTTTCCACCCGTAAAGTGCGCATTGGCATAGTAAATGCGATTGTCTGCCTCCGCAGCGATGTACTTGTTCATGGTTGTTTCCACTATGCCCCAACGAACCAGGTCAAAGAAACGTTCACCTTCCAAAGCCTTCTCCAGACGTGTTTCCCACCGGAGGGCCTGACGGGCATAATCCTGATTCCATACATCAGCAGGATAAGGATTGACAAGATAGTTGGCCGCATTGTGGGAATGGTCGTTGAAATCCTTTACATAGGCGCTGTTCCGGGCACGATTGCGTATCCGGTTAATCAAATCACGGGCAGTTTCGAGTCCATTGCCTTCATTGAGTTCAATAAGAGCCTCAGCTTTCCAAAGAAGGATATCCGCGTAACGTATAATCTGCCAGTTCAACTGTGAAGCCCCCCAAGGCCAGCCATTAAACATATCACTACTTTCCGGAGAAACCCAAAAGCGCTTCGCACAATTATAGCCGTAAGTTTCCTTATCACGCACCCATCCTTCACACGGTTTGTCCGGGTAAGTTTTCCAAGTTATATTAGGACGGCCCACAACAAAATCAAGACGCGGGTCTACATTGGGAGTCGTGTTTTGCAAAGTATAAACACCATTGTTCAGTACCGCCCAACTATAATCAGGCTTTGACTGATAATTAAAATCGGGCAAACCGTTTGCATCTGTCTGGTAAGCATTGATCAGGTCTTGGCTGGGCAAGAAGAAACCGTCGCCTCCGTAAGGGCTGCCTCCGCCCGGAGAATTCAACAGATTGCTCCAGTTGATGCGGCCGGCACTTTCGGTACCGTCATTCATGGAATATTGGATGGCAAAAACAGACTCTTTACCGTTTTCATTAGCTACCAAATCCAATCCCTGGAAATCGTCAAGCAAACCGTAACGGTTGCTGGCAGTCACCTGGTCGCAAAGCGAAACGACTTCCCTCAGCAGCTCTTTATTGATGGAAGTTACGGCATGTGTAGTCTCATCTTGCTGATACGCCTGGTACAGCTTGATTTTAGCCGCATAGGCCAGTGCTATGTATTTATGAATACGCCCTACCTCCGGCTGTGATGCAGGAAGCTGTTCGGCAGCATCAAGCATCTCCTTGGCCAGCATACTCAGAATCTCGTCACGGGTAAACTCATTGTTCGGAATATCCGGATATCGGGAAATCTCAACGTTCTCGTCAAAATAAGGTATCTTGTTGAAAAGCCGGCTCAACTCAAAGTAATAATGGGCACGAAGCACTTTCATCTCCGCAATGCGGGATACACGCCCGTTCACCTGCTCGTCTGTTGCAGCATTCAGTACGCGCAATGCAGAGTTACAACGCTGCACACTGCAATATAGATGGTACCACTTGCTGTCCAGAAATCCATTGGTAGCATCCATATCAAATGTCTCCATACGGTGCACTTCATTAAGGTCACCGACACCGCCACCGCCTTTATAGGCATTGTCCGAACGCACCTCACCATAAGTCCAATTGGAAGTAGGATGACACCATACACTCCAGCTCTGTCCCTCGGGACCACCCAAAGCTGCATACGCAGCATTCACCAAAAGGTCGGCACCTTTTGTAGAAGTCATAATATCTTCGTTCAAGCTACCCTGGGGCTTCAAATCCAGAAACCTGTCTTCATTACAGCTTGCAGTCATCAGCGCTACTGCGCCAAGCATATATAAATGTTTCAATTTCATAATAGTATAGTTTTAAAGTTTAGAAACCAAATGATAATCCCAAAGAGAACGTACGGGGCAACGGATAAGGATAGCCCAGACCTTCAGGGTCGGCACCCGTATAACCGGTAATCGTAAACAAATTCTGAGCCTGGAAATAAATGCGCGCATGACGCATCTTCATCTTGTCGAGAACTGCTTTAGGAAGCGTGTAACCCAATGTCAGGCTTTTCAGCTTGATATACGAACCATTTTCAATATAGAACTCGGAAACCTCGTGCTCATTGTTGCTGTTAAGGGTGGTCAAAGCAGGTACACTGCTATTGTAAACACCTGTCTTTTCAAAATTCTCGTAGGCATGCATGGCATCGAGCAGGCGGGTAGAGTGATTACCGGTCCAGCATTGGAACAAATCCGTATAATATTTGGAGTTGTTATAGGCATCACGAATCATACCGTTGAAGAACATGCTGAGGTCAAAGCCTTTCCAAGATGCCCCAAGATTCAGACCTGCAATCACTTTCGGATTGTCAGAACCCAACCATACACGGTCGTTCGTATCAATCGTACCGTTACCGTCAGCATCCACGTATTTGATACGTCCTACTCCGGGAGCGCCAAACCGTACATTATATTTGGATTTATACTCATCCACCTCCTGCTGGGTACGGAACACTCCATCTGTCTTGAAGCCCATCCATGAACCGAACGGTTGGCCAACCAAAGTCTTGTCAACACCATTACCGCCACCATAAGTATAGTAAATTTCTTCCGTCAGCTCTGTCACCTCATTTTTGTAGTATGAAAGATTAAATGCTACATTATACTGGAAATCCTTCACTTTATCATTCCAGGTCAATGCCATCTCGAAACCTTTATTGTTCATCGTACCACCATTATACCAGCAGTAACCACCCTCGCCAATGACAGCAATATACGGTTTTTCTACAAGCATATCGCTTGTCTTCTTATCAAAATAATCGAGAGAAGCACTCAGACGTCCGTTCAGGAAAGCGGCGTCCACACCGATATTGAGCTGCCTTGTACTCTCCCACTTCAAATCAGGATTGGTAGACCTCACTTTGTAACCACCGGGAGCCAAAGTTGTTCCATCACCGTTCATGTTGTAGCTTGCATCCTTCAGACTAATCAAATATTTTGTGTAGGGAGCTTCATTATCAATAATATCGTTACCGTTGATACCCCATGAAGCACGTAGTTTCAAATCTGCCAACCAATTTCCGGTCGCTTCCATAAACTTCTCACTCGAGATGCGCCAGCCTGCCGACACTGAGGGGAAGTAATCAACATTATTACCCTTTGCCAAGCGGGAAGAAGCATCACGACGCACCGTAACAGAGGCCAGATACCGTCCTTCATAATCATAGTTCACTTTACCGAAGTAAGACACCATGCCATAATTGGAAGCACCGGCACCTACATTCTTACCGGCAGTCACACCGTCGAGATAAATATAATCTTCATCTTCTATAGCCAGTCCCGTACCATAACCGAACATGGATTCCGAATGGTTCTTCTTGGCCTCTGTACCAAGAAGTGCAGTCAGATTGTTCTTTCCAAATGTTTTGCTATAAGTTACGGTATTGGTCCATACCCAATCCAGCCTTTTGTTGGATGATTGAGTCAGCTTATTGACCTCATCACGTGCCCATGCCGGCTCAAAGGTTTTGTTGGTTTCATCATAATAGTTCATACCGAAATTGGTTTTCAGTACCAAGTCCTTTATCGGTTCAATTTCAAGGAAGGCATTACCGAAAATACGCCAATAATCATGTTTGTTCCGCTTTTCATTCTCCAACAGACGCGCCATGTTTGGGGCATCACCCAAAACATCATTGATGGCATCGTTATAACCGCCATTCTCATCATAAACCGTCTTGGCAGGATGCTGCTTGATGGCATTCTCATCTACACCGGCCGGACTGAGGGTCTGCGTCCAACGATTGACGGCAACGTTCTCGCCTATGCGTAAGCGATTGTCAAGATAATGATAGTTGGAACTGATACGGGTATTGATTCGCTGGAAATTCGTATTCTCTACCAAACCATCGTGGTCGAGATAGTTCAACGCCAACGAGAAAGCCCCATTGTCAGAACCCTTTGAAAGCGTAGCACTGTAATTCTGCATCAAGGCAGTGCGGTAAACCACATCGCGCCAATCCGTATCAACGGCATGTACTTTAGCTCCATTCAGGCCGATGTAGTCCTGAAGTTTGGGAGTTGCACCATTACCATATATTTCGCTGCTTGGCGTAGCGCCATTATTGGCATACTTATAAGCTGACCAGTAAACCTGCCCCCACTCATCAGCATTCAGCATATCAAAACCACATTGATAGCCCTGCAAAGTCAACGACATATCAAAATCCACGCGGGTCTCCCCCTTCTTGGCACGCTTGGTAGTAATGATAATCACACCATTGGCAGCCTGCGCACCATAAATGGAAGCGGAAGCGGCATCCTTCAACACCTGAATGGATTCTACATCATTGGAAGAAAGGATAGACGAGATGTTTTCACGGGTCATCACCCCGTCGATGACATAAAGCGGAGAGTTGGCATCGCCACGGAAAGAAGACTTACCACGTACCAATGTAGAGGTATTTCCACCGCCCGGCGTGCCGTCAGTAGTGATGTTCATACCGGCAACACGTCCCTGCAAGCTCGACAACACATTCCCCGTAGGAATATCCGCCACATCCTTCATCTTGACCACAGCCACCGAACCGGTCAGGCTGGCCTTTTTCTCGGACATATAGCCGGTCACCACTACTTCGTCAATCAACTGGGAATCTTCCGTCAACTCAATGCGTAAAGTGGACTGGGCCTTTACTGTAACGGTTTTATATCCTATATAGGATATGGACAATGTGGCACCGGAAGCCACAGACAGCGTGAAGTTTCCGTCAATATCCGTAATTGTTCCATTACTGTTGGAACCTACTTCCATGACAGAAGCACCGATAATGGATTCACCACTCGATTTTTCAACGACAGTACCTTTTACCTGGACTTGCTGGGCAAAGGAACAGATGCCCGCAAAGAGAAGCACAATTAGTGTGCAAAGCCTGAGACTAATGCTTTTCAACATATCTATTAATTTAAAGTTAATAATAAACCAATTCTGCAATTGAGTTTTGTGTCGGCAAAATTAAGCGATACCGGCATTTTAGCCTATAACAAATGTTACGAAAGGTGGAACTTTTGATACATCCCCTTTCCAAAGGTATTCTACGCGTGTTTTTTGATGAATAAACTTGAATGATTATCCGTAATATTCCCCCATGATACTTTCCACATCACGGCATATCAGTGCTAAAGGGAAACAGGATACGTGTATAAGTCTGCCGGGAAGGCAGTATAGGGAAGATATGATTAAAAGGCTTATAATATAGCATTAAAAGGCTTATAATATGATATTAAAAGCCTTTTAATCATACATCACTATGGGAACGAGGTTGGCAGAGACGGTGAAAGAATAAGGATGAAGCATGCAAATAACCGATTACGGGAAGAACCGTTCCGCACACCGGTATCCTTCTTCATAAAGTTCCCTCAGCTTCTTGATGTCACGTTCGATGCGGTCTACCACTACCGGCTTCTGCGGACGGATAACAACAATCTCTCCGGCAGCTTCCATCCGTTCCACCTGCTCCAACTGCCGGTTATAGACCATGCTGCGGCGATTGATGGCTTCACGCAATAGCGGATATTTCCTATATATAAAAGGTGGAACTTTCGTTCCCTGAATTTCCTTACGGTACCCATGATTGCGCGTCAGCACCACCACATTATTGGTAAATCCATCCTGACGGGCACGCATCAAAGGGATACTGTCCACTATACCTCCGTCCAGCATCGGGATGTTGTCCACGTAGGCAATGGGACAGACAAACGGCAGACTGCTCGAAGCACGCACAATATCAATGACGCGCTCCTTGTTCCGCTTCTCCTCAAAGTAGTTCGCTTCGCCCGTCTCGCAGTTGGTAGTTACCATCACATAGCGTTCGGGGCAACGAAAGTATGCCTCGTAGTCGTAGGGAAGTATGTGTTCCGGAAACTCCCGGAACAACAAGTCGAAATCCATGATATTCCGTTTCTTCAACAGATACTTCAACCCGATGTAATTGTATTTTTCCAGCAAGTCGATATTGCTGTACTTGGCACGCCCGCGCTGACCGGACATATAGGAAAGTCCGTTGCAGGCTCCGGCACTGACGCCGATGGTATAGGGAAAGCGAATGCCACGGTCCATAAAGCTGTCGAGCACACCGCAAGTGAAGACGCCGCGCATGCCGCCGCCCTCCAAAACAAGACCGCTACGGTCGTCGATACGTATCATTTTCTCCATAAGTGTCGGAATTAACGCTCCAAAGATAGCTTTTGTTTACGATATTCTACCTATATTTGCAGCTGCAACTATAAATCTATAACATTTTAATCATGATGAAGAAATCAATACTGATTGCCGCATTGGGTCTGCTGAGCGTAAATGCCTTGGCACAAGACACTCCGAAAGAAGAAGGTTTCGTCTTCACCACCGTGAAGGAAAACCCCATCACATCCATCAAAAACCAGAACCGCGCCGGTACATGCTGGTGCTACTCCGGACTGGCGTTCATCGAATCCGAACTGCTCCGTATGGGCAAGGGCGAGTACGACCTCTCTGAAATGTTCATCGTGCACAACACCTATCTGGACCGTGCCGACAAGGCAGTGCGTACACACGGCGACATCTCCTTCTCACAAGGCGGTTCGTTCTATGACGTTGTATATGGCATGAAAACCTTCGGTCTGGTTCCCGAAAGCGAAATGCGTCCGGGCGTGATGTATGGCGACACGCTGAGCAACCACAACGAACTGACAGCCGTATCCAACGCTGTAGTGGCTGCCATTGCCAAAGGAAACCACCGCAGCCTGCAAGCCGACAAAAACAAGACTCCGCTCTGGAAGAAAGCCATTGCTTCCATCCACGACATCTATCTGGGCGAACGTCCCGAAAAGTTCACTTACAACGGCAAGGAATACACCCCGAAGTCTTTCTATGAATCTACCGGGCTGAATGCCGATGACTATATCTCACTGACTTCTTATACCCACCATCCGTTCTATCAGCCGTTCATCCTCGAGATTCAGGACAACTGGCGTTGGGCTTCTTCCTACAACCTGCCCATCGACGAACTGATGCAGGTGTTCGACAATGCCATCAACAAAGGTTACACCATCGCCTGGGGTAGCGACGTAAGCGAACAGGGCTTCACACGCGACGGTATCGCCGTACTGCCCGATGCCGAAAAGGCGCAGGAACTGAGCGGTTCGGACATGGCACACTGGCTGAAGATGAAACCCGAAGAGAAGAAACTCAACACCAAGCCTCAGCCGCAGAAGTGGTGTACACAAGAGGAACGCCAACTGGCCTACGACAACTGGGAAACTACCGACGACCACGGTATGCAGATTTACGGTATCGCCAAAGACCAGACAGGCAACGAATACTATATGGTAAAGAATTCTTGGGGCAAAGCCGGCAAATATGATGGCAAATGGTATGCTTCCAAAGCATTCGTACGCTATAAAACAATGAACATCATTGTGCACAAGGATGCACTGCCTAAGGATATTTCCAAGAAACTGGGTATTAAATAAGAATAAGGGCATTCTTAAAGAAGAACACTTAAAACAGAAGGGGAAGCATGCCGAAAAACCGACATGCTTCCCTTTTTTTCAGATTATTTCCTTACATTTGCCGCCTAAACTGACTACAACTATTATGAAGCAGCTTCTTTATCTGCCCCTCTTCCTTCTCTTCTGCCTCCTTGCAGCAAGATGTACCGACGAAACTGCCACGCGCCGCCTCGCCATGCTCGATGCAGCCGAACGCCTGCTGCCGACCGACACCGACAGTGCCTCCCTGCTGCTTGCAGGCATCCCCCACCCCGAAGAACTGGGCAACCGCGACTTTGCCAGATATTGCATGCTGTGCGGTCGTTCCACGAACTACACCCATGCAGACACTCTTTCCGTCCACCAATGGAAACGGGCACAGAAGTGGATAGACAAGCATGGTTCACCCGAAGAACGGGCGCAAGTGGGATTGTTCTTAGGGCGTGCATACGCTGAAGACGGAGAGTGGGATTTGGCGATGCAGATGTATACGGAAGCTCTGCACTATGCCAAGGAATACAAGGTATATAATGTGGCGGGGTATATTTGTACGTATATGGCAGACTTATATCACTTTAAAGATATGTACAATGAAATAAGGGAAAAATATGCAGAAGCCTCCTCCCTATTTTCTAAGGCCGGTAATCTTAAAAGTCAGGTTTATGCTATGAAAAATCTCGCAGTAGAATATGCTTTTATTGATTCATTTCTATACGCAAAGAAAATAATGAAGAAAGCAGACTCAATAGCTTCTACATTGCGCCTCCAAATAATGGATTATAACATAGCTAACGCCTATGCTAACATTTACGATTTACAAAAACGTTATGATTTGGCAGAAAAATATTATAAAAAAGCCATATCGCTTGATGCTCTTCATGGTATGAATGACTCCATAGGTTTAGCAGACATTTATGTTGCATCCGGCAAAATTGATTTGGCAAAAGAGCTAATAGATAAAATGATTCTACGTGATTCACTAAATTATCTCTTAAACGAGCTGTATGTTGAAATCTACAAGTCGAAAAAAGATTATAAAAAGGCACTCCATTTCAATGAAATTTGTTTTAACATATCCGACTCTATAACCATCAAACAAAATAAAGCAAAGGTCTTCGAAATAGAGAAGAAGTACAATCACCTCAAAATACAAGAAGAAAACGGAAGGCTTAAAAATGCCCAGCAACGTTTTCTCATCTACTTTATTATCACTTTGGCGATATTGATAATAAGTAGTATCGTTTTCTATTTTTATCGTAAACATACCAAGATGCAACTGCATTGGCAGGAAGAAAAACTGAACAGTTTGGATAAAGATCGTTCCGAAATAGCCCAACAATTATCCGAAGCACGCTACTCTTTGGAAACCATACAAGAAAACCGGGAAGAGAACCTAAAACTACAACAAAAGATTCTTTTCTTATCAGAAAGATACAAAGAGTTACAAAGGCAGCGTTTGGAAAACGCCGCGATATATAAGAAACTTTCATCCTTATCAGCAAAGCCCCAACCCAACAATAACAAACCATTATTGACTGATAAGCTTTGGAACACACTGGTCACAGAATTAGGCAAGGTCTATCCAAACTTTCGTGCCTCTCTTTATGAACAATGCCCCAGTTTATCGGAAGAAGAATGTCGTTATTTCTGTCTGCACGTATTGGGATTTGATGGAAACAATGAAGCCGTATTGTTGGGTATTATACCTTCTTCTATATGGACGAAACGTACCAGAATCAAACAAAAATTAAGTGGAAACCTTCCCAAAGAGCAGACGTTGTACCATATTTTAGTTGACATATCCTTGAATCAACCATTTTATTCATAGTCAACACATTACGCCACAAATTGTATAGGTATCTGTATAGGACTTATTTTGTAATCATCTGATTTTCAGCACATGCCTGTATAGTAAGAAATAAGATAAAACCAGTATATAAAATCTTATTTCCTCTAATTTCGCAGCATCATTAACTAAAAAACATAATGTATTATGATGAAACTGAAAGTAGTATTACTATGCGCATGTTTGAGCATTTCTTTATTTTCTAATGCCAGACCACGGCACATTAAATTTAAATTAGACACTAGAACGCGCAGTTTAGGCCCAACCATCCCCATCGAAGCCACCTACGATGACGAGCTTCACGAACTCACCTTGATGCTTTTTGATGAAGGCTATTCTATCCTTGTAGAAGTCAAAGATGAAAAAGGCAATGTAATCTACACCGATTATCTTATGATGATTGATGGCAGTAAAGTACAGATTCCTTTAGAAGGACTCGCTATCGGCAAATACATCCTTTCCATTTCAGACGGAGAGGACAATTTTATTGGAGATTTCGTTTATTGATGAAATTAATCTTAAAGATATTTATACATGTAACTAATAAAAAATTATGGTAAAAACAAAATTATTATTTACGGCAATGGCAATCTTGGCTTTCATTTCTTGCGAATCTAGTCAAATGGAACTCGTAGTCTATCGTCAGCCTTCTGAAGTTTTCCAGCCATGCGAATGCTCTTTCAACAATCCATCGTTTCGGAATGACCTTGAACTTTGACGGGCATTCATCAGGTCTGAGAAC